>Ga0265295_1003802_pt1 | contig 21240 bp, 15 predicted proteins | sample Munlansysbiofilm_FD_192503 | JGI IMG/M metagenome (GOLD analysis project Ga0265295, IMG submission 192503) | Leachate microbial communities from a municipal landfill in Southern Ontario, Canada - Methane capture system biofilm | ecosystem: Engineered > Solid waste > Landfill > Unclassified ...
CACGGGCGATGAAGAAGCGGCCGTGCTCTTTGAAGACGTCGTGGACACACTCGCACGTAATCTTGACCGGTACGAGGCCGATGGCTGGGTGAAGTACCAGCTTAGCGATGACTCATGGGCGACGAAGACCTACTACGGCCTCCATATCGAGCAGCTGCGCGCGCTCGCGGCGCTGACGGGCGATGAGGGGTTCGAGGAGCGAGCGGACGCCTGGGCGTATCCGTTCGAGCATGAGCGTCGGTGGCTCGCAGGGCGTACGGTGGCACGTTTTGCCGAGCGGATCACAGGGCGATGACTGTCTGGTGGTCTCGGCTATAATCACTTTCTGACCTGTAGCCGCGCTTCATCTTTTTGACGGGAACCCGCCATGCCTTCACTTGGTAACATCCCCCTCACCATCTGGTGGGAGGACGGTACTGTCCGCATGATCGACCAGAGCCGTCTGCCGCTCATCGGTGACCTGCTCGTGTGCAATACCTACGAGGGTGTGTGTACCGCGATCTCCGGCATGGCCGTACGCGGGGCACCTGCACTCGGTGTGGCGGCGGCACTCGGCGTGGCGCTGTGGTCTGAGACCGATGGCGTGGAGATCGTCGAGGTCGACGCCTATCTCGATGAACTCGATCGCGTCGCGGATGTCATCGCAGCCACCCGGCCGACCGCTGTGAACCTCATGTGGGGTGCCGAGCGGATGAAGCGCTTCGCACGTCAGAACGCCGCCACAGGCCTCGATGCACTCCGGCCGCTCCTGCTCGAGGAAGCGCTGCGCATGCGCGACGAGGACGAGCAGCGCAATCGAGCGATGGGTGAGCACGGTGCGACACTGTTCGAGCCCGACTCGCGCATCCTCACGCACTGTAACGCTGGCTCGCTCGCGACCGCGTACTTCGGTACCGCACTCGGCGTCATCTTCACCGCGCATGCGCAGGGCAAGGTCGCGCAGGTGTGGGTGGACGAGACGCGTCCGGTACTCCAGGGCGCACGCCTCACTGCATGGGAGCTCCGCATGGCGGGGGTGCCGTTCAAGCTCATCACCGACAACATGGCGGCGAGCATCATGCGTCGTGGGCTAGTGGATGCGGTCATCGTGGGTGCCGACAGGATCGCGGCTAACGGCGATGTCGCCAACAAGATCGGCACGTACGGGCTCGCGGTGCTCTGCAAGGAGCACGGCATCCCGTTTTATGTGGCCGCGCCGTCCTCCACGGTCGACCTGACACTCGCTACCGGGGATGAGATCGTCATCGAAGAGCGCGACGAGCGTGAGGTCACGGGCATCACGGCTTCCGGTGTCATCGAGCCGCACTCGCCCGAGGAGTCGCGGGCGCTCGATATGCTGACCCAGACGGGTTCCTACGCCCTCGGCATGACGAAGGGTCATCAGATGCAGCTCACCCGGAAGGGTGGCGCCTACCAGTTCGACGCATGGATTCGCATCGCGCCACCCAACATCGAGGTCTACAACCCGGCGTTCGACGTAACGCCTGCCGCGTACGTTACCGCCATCATCACCGAGCGTGGTGTGGCGCGTGCGCCGTATACGGGGTCGCTTGCCGAGGCGTGCAGCGGTACAGGTGCGCTTCACGAGCTCGGCTAGGGGGCGGACCCGGGTGGACATCGGTGGCCTTGTGGGAGTCATAGCCGGGCTGCTCGCGCTCGTCGGTGTGGGTGTCGTACTACGGGTGACCGGGCTGCTCAGTGCCGAGGACTCGCGGCCACTCAACACCATGTTGATGTATGTGGCGTTGCCCGCGCTCATCTTCAGCTCGGTCCACCGAGCCGCGCTCGATCCGAAGCTTGCCATGCTGCCCTTGGTCGGGTGGGCGGTCGCGCTGATCGGGCTCGCTATCGGCTGGGTGCTTGCACGCCTCCTGAAGTTGGAGGGGCCGATCGCCGGTGCGTTCATCATGGCGTCCGTGTTTGGGAACACCGGCTATATGGGTTATCCGGTCGCGATGGCGCTCATGGGTGATGCAGGGCTCGTCCGCGCGATCTTCTCGGACGTCTTCGGTAACACCGCCGCGGTCATCTCTATAGGCACGCTGGTCGCGGGATACTACGGCGCCGGGGACGTGAAGGTGAACCCGCTCAAGGAGATCGTGACCTTTCCGCCGTTCATCGCACTCGCTGCTGCGCTCGCACTGCACGCCGTGCCGATTCCGGAGTTGGTTACATCCTGGTTGGATGCGCTTGGTAGTGTCGTCATACCGGTGATCATGATCTCGGTGGGGTTGAGCCTCAAGCCTCGCAAGCTCAAGGGGCATCTGTCGTTGGCCTCGATCGTCGTCGGTACCAAGCTGGTGGTTCTGCCGCTCATCGCGCTCGGCATCGGTTCGCTCGTTCTCGACGATCCGGAATCGCTGCGCGTGGCGGTGATAGAGGCCGGCGTGCCGACGATGATGCTGCTCGTGATCATGGGGCAGCGGTACAAGCTCGACAGCGACTTCATCACCTCGGTGATCCTGCTGACGATGGTAGGGGCGGTCGTGACGATCCCCGTGCTGCAACTGCTGCTCGGCTGACGCGTCTGTCCCGGAAGGGGGAGACGTGCGCGCACTGCTCGATTTCGTGTTCCCGCTCCGCTGTGCCGGGTGTGACAGGCCGGGGGTCCTGCTGTGTGAGTCCTGTCGCATGGCGGTCGCATCCATCGACCCGGCGGCCGCATGTCCCCGGTGCGGCGCTCCGATGCCCTGTGCCGAATGCCGTGGTCGGACCTTTGCCTTCTCGGCTGCGCGCTGTGCAGCGCTCCTGGAGCCCCCGGTCTCGAGCGCCGTCGTCGCACTGAAAGACGGTGGCGAGCGTCGGTACGCGTCACTACTGGCCGGGTTGCTCATGACGGCCTCGGATGGCTGGCTCGAGGCGGACGACGTGCTCGTGCCTGCGCCCGCATCGCCTGCAGCGCTGCGGCGGCGCGGCTTCGATCATGCCACCGACATCGCCCGCGCGCTCGGACGACGTACCGGAAATCATGTGGAGTCGCTGCTCCGAGCGTCTGCCGGTGCCGATCAACGTGCTCTTGGCAGAGAGGCCCGGTTCGCGAACCGCTCGGCTGCGTTCTCTGTTGTCGGGCCGAGGCGGGTCGGTATCGAATGTGCGCTGCCCGGGCGGGTGGTACTGGTCGACGATGTCTTCACGACGGGGGCGACACTCGATGCCGCCGCACGTGTTCTGCGACAGGCTGGCGTGAGCGAGGTTCGTGCACTCGCAGTGGCACGTGCCGTCGAGCGTCCGTCGGTCTCACCTGCTACACTTCAGAGGCTTTCACCCGGGTCTGTGGTTGCGGGCGCGCAAGCGCCCTAGTCCAAGGTAGGCGCGGCCGAAAGGATCCACGTAAGCGCGAGGCCAAGCCTCGTCGTGAGCATGGCGCGCCTTAGGGGTAAGTCGTACCGTTCCACGCGACCGTCAGGTCGTATGGGGCGAGAGGGTCGGTAGTGAGACTCTGTCTTGCGGAAGCCCCGGTATGCGGGTGTGGGGCCAAAGACCAGGTCAGCCGGGTGAAAGCTATCATGACTTGCAGTCGCAGTGCGTGTTCTGCGATAGATGGGATGTCGCACGAAAGGGGTGGGCCGGTGGTGGCACGTCGCATGATGATAGCGGTGTTGATGATCGCGCTGGTGGCGGGTCTGGCTGGCTGCCAGGCCGAGGCGGAGAAGCCGACACTCACACCGACGGTCGCACCTCCGGTGATCGCTGAGGAGGGCGTACTGAAGGTCGGGATCGACCTGTCGTATCCGCCGTTCGGCGGCACTGCCACAGATATGGACACCGGTATCGATGTCGATGTCGCTGCGGCGATAGCCGAGCGTCTTGGCTGTCAACTGCGCGTGGTGGACGTCAAGCCGGCTGCGCTGGCTTCGTCACTCGACGGCGAGACGATCGACATCATGCTCGGCGCCATACCGATCACCGATGCGGTGCTTGCCGATGCCACGAGCGCGGGAAGCTACATCATCGACGGTCCGGCCTTCTTCACTCTTGGGTCTGCCGATGTCGGGTCTGTGGATAGCTCGGAGACCGTGACGATCGCACTCGAGGATGTGGCCGCACTCCGGGTGGGGGCCCAGAATGAGAGCGGTGCGTTCTGGGTACTGGAGCACGAGCACGGCGATGGCTTCGTGACTACGTTCGATACGTTGACGGAGGCGTTCGACGCGCTCGAGGCCGGCGAGGTGGATGTGGTCGCCGGGAGCGTTATCGTCGGTGCATACATGGCCCGAGACTACGAGGGGATCACGTATGCAGGGCAGTTCGGCCAGGCCGAGCCGCTCGGCGTTGCAGTCGCCAAGGATGCCGTGGAGTTGGAGGCGGCGGTGCGAGAGGCACTCGACGGGATGGCCGCCGATGGCGTGCTCGGCACAATACGGCACAAGTGGGTCGGAGACCTCCCTGCGCTTCTGGTCGAGGGTGCAGCCACGGCAGGCTGAGGGTGTGCTGTGCATGCTTTGATCGTATGCCCTGATCGGTTGCGTGGAGCGGTCTATCCATGGGTGTATATCCGGCCACTATTCGTGGATATTCTCGGGTGCATTCACACGCCCCTCCTTCGTGCTGTATAGTTATGCACAGGTTTGACAGGGGGTACGGGGGCCTTCCCGCACCCGCATTCAAAGGAGGCTCCATGAGCAAGACGAAGAAGTTCGCAGCTCTCTTCATGGCCTTCGCGCTGGCGTTCAGCATGTTTGCGCTGACCGGCTGTGCGACGGAAGAAGAGCCAGATACCACGACTGAAGAACCCATGGACGAGGGTAGTGAGCCCGCCGTCGAAGAGTTCGTTCTGGTCGAGGAGGGCAAGCTTATAGCTGGCTCGGAGACGACGTTCCCACCGTTCGAGTCGATGAACGGCGATATCGCCGAGGGCTTCGATGTGGATCTTATGGAAGCGATCGGTGAGAAGCTCGGTCTGGAAGTCGTGATCAAGACGGAGATCTTCGATACGCTTATCCCGACGCTACAGGCGGGTGGCAAGTTCGACGTGATCGCTTCCGGCATGACCATCAAGCCTGAGCGCGAGAAGGAGATTGACTTCTCCGACCCGTACTACGACTCTAACCAGTCGGTCGTCATGAAGGCTGGCTCCACGTACAACGCTCCTGAGGATCTGACTGGTTTGCGGGTCGGTGTGCAGTCGGGCACCACTGGTCAGGCTTGGGCTGAGGAGACCGTCCCGGACGTTCAGATCGTGCCTTTCAAGAACGCGACTGAAGCGTTCGCCGCTGCGGCTGCTGGAAATGTCGACGCGATCGTCAACGACCTTCCCGTTTCGACCGAGCTGCTGAAGCAGGACGCTCGCGGACTCGAGGTCGTAGCCCAGATCCCGACGGGCGAGCAGTACGGCTTCGGCGTGAGCAAGGATAACCCCGCGCTCCGTGATGCAATCAACGACGCGCTTGCCGAGCTTCGTGCTGATGGCACGTACGACGAGATCTTCGAGAAGTGGTTCGGTATCAAGCCGTAACAAGGATTTTCCTACTCCATCTGCATGAAGTGGTGCAGCGGAGGGGCCCGATACGGTATTCTTCGAGGGACTCCTGGATATGACCGGGGGTCCCTCGTCACATCACGGACAGGAATGGGGAACCGCCCATGGGTGACCGTACCGCACGCTTGATGCGTGTTCGCCGCGCTGCGGTATGCGTTGTGCTGCTGACACTGTTGCTCTCCATCGCGGCTCCCGCCTTCGCGATGACCGATGGTCGCATGACCATCGACCGGAAGACGGGCGGACTCCTTACGCGGTTCACGTACCAGGCGACCGTGGATGAAGATGCCAATCTCGGACGACTCGACTTCCTCTTCCCGGAAGGATTCGATACCGAGGATGCCTATATCAAGCTGACGCTCCTCGACGGGCTGCAGCGCATTCAGGCCGATTACGAGTTCGAGGTCCTTGAGTCCGGTGCGGTCAGACTCATGTTCGATCCGGCCGTCCCGGCCGAAAGCAATGTCTTCATCGAAGTCTACGATGTCATGATCCCGATCGCTGGCGGGACGTACGAGATACCCGTCGAGTACGAAGTGGTCATGGGTGGTCGCGGGGAGGCTCGCGAGGAGACCGGGCTCACGGTCAAGTACGACACGCCTCCGCGTGAAGAGGCGCTCTCGCGCTGGCTCGAGAACCAGGATGCCGTCAAGTCGTGGAACTCGGTCACGTTCCTGAACACCTTCTTCAAGCCGCAGCACATCGTTGTGGCGATACCGCTGCTCTTCAAGGGCTGGCTCATATCGCTATCGCTGGTGATGATCGCATTCCCGATATCGATCCTCGGTGGCCTGCTCGTCGCCTTCATGAAGATGGCCAAGGTACCTCCGGTGCGATGGATCGCCTCCACCTACATCAACATCATCCGAGGCACCCCGCTGTTCCTGCAGATATTCGTGGTCTTCATCGGCTTTCGTACCGTCGGACTGCGCATCCCCGATTTCCCGTCGGCGGTCGCCGTACTGGCGTTCAACTCGTCGGCGTATCTCGCGGAGATCTTCCGTGCGGGTATCCAGTCGATCAGCAAGGGGCAGTTCGAGGCGGCATCGTCGCTCGGCATGAGCTACTGGCAGGCGATGCAGTACGTGATCGTTCCGCAGACGGTGCGCCGCGTGCTGCCGACGATGACCTCCGAGTTCATCTTGCTCTTCAAGGACACCTCGCTGTTGGCAGCGGTGGGCATCTTCGAGTTGATGATGTACTCGCAGAACTACGTGGCCCGTAACGCCAACCTGACGGCGTTCATGGTGGCTGCAGGCTACTACCTGATCGTCACCATCCCGCTGATCAATCTGGTGGGCAGGCTTGAGACCAAGCTCGCACAGAGCGAGCACGGCGCGTCGTCGCCACCAAAGGGGCGGCCCAAGCGTGGCGTGCTGCTCGGCGCCGGTGATGATCCTGTGCCTCCTGGTGCACCTGCGCCCGGGCTCGGGTCTGCTACCGGTGAGCCGTCTATGGTGGACTTTGACAACTCTGCCGCCAAACATGAATCGAGGTGAGCGCGATGACTGACGCGATCTTGCGCATCAAGAACCTCCAGAAGTCCTTCGGCGCCCTCGAAGTGCTCAAGGGCGTCAACATGGACGTCCAGCGCGGCGAGGTGGTCGTTATCCTCGGGCCGAGCGGTTCGGGCAAGTCCACGTTACTGCGCTGCGTGAACCGCCTTGAGGAGCCGTCTGGTGGTGAGATATGGTTCGATGACATCCAGGTGAACGATCACAAGACGAACATCAACGATGTGCGCGAGAAGATCGGTATGGTCTTCCAGAGCTTCAACCTCTTTCCGCATCTCACCGCCAAGGGCAACGTCATGCTTGCGCAGCGCAAGGTGCTCAAGCGCAGCAAGGCGGAGGCCGCTCGTATCGCGGTGGAGCAGCTTGAGCGCGTGGGTCTTGGCGATCGTGTCGACTACTTCCCGTCGCAGCTCTCCGGCGGCCAGCAGCAGCGTGTGGCCATCGCCCGCGCGCTTGCGATGGATCCTCACGTGATGCTTTTTGACGAGGTTACTTCTGCGCTCGATCCCGAGTTGGTGCGCGGGGTCCTCGACGTCATGAAGGAGCTTGCGTTGGCCGGCATGACCATGTTGGTGGTCACCCACGAGATGGGCTTTGCTCGCGATGTGGCTACCCGCGCGGTGTTCATGGATGAGGGCGTGATCGTGGAAGAGGGCACGCCTAGCGAGGTCTTCGACAGCCCGCAGAACGAGCGGACGCAGGACTTCCTCGGCCACATCTCATAGCTGGTAAGGTGGAGTCATAGAGGCTCACCTCTCGCCGCGGTGAGGTATGCGTGCAGGATGTGTCTTAGTCGTATGGAATCACGCTGTACCCCGCCGCAAGCGTGCCCGGGCGGGTATCTTCTAAATGACCGGAACACTACAAAGGAGGATGGACTATGCAGATGATCGTGAAGGGTCGTCGCATGGAGGTTACCCCCGCCATTCGCGAGTATGCCGAGGAGAAGGTCGGACGTGTGGCCAAGATTCTCGATAGCAAGCTGATGAGTGCCGAGGTCGAGCTTTACACAGAGCGGAACCGCTCGATCGAGAAGGGCCAGATCGCCGAGGTCACCATTTACACCAAGGGCCCGGTCATCCGTGCAAAGGAGGCCGCGTCGGATCTCTACGCGGCGATCGATCTTGTCAGTGAGAAGCTGGAGCGACAGGTCCGCAAGTACAAGACCAAGGTCATCGACAGGCAGAACAGGCCAGTGCCGATGCCCGAGCCGATGCCCGAGCCGCTCGAGGATGACGAGCCGGCTATCGTGAAGACGAAGATGCTCGAGCACAAGCCGATGAGCACAGACGAGGCGATGCTTCAGATGGAGCTCCTCGGACACGACTTCTTCGTGTTCCGCAACGAGGATGGCGAGGGGATGAGCGTGCTGTATCGTCGCCACGACGGCGACTACGGACTTATCACATCTGCATAAGGTAAGGTTCATGCGAGCGTGAATGGATAAGGGACGCGGCTGATGCCGCGTCTCTTTGCATGCATCGAGTGTGTTTATCACTGCAATCTATATGCGATAAATCGCAGATAGGAGACTGTTTGTCAGTTGACAGTGTGCGTTCGTCGCACCTAGAGTGAACGATGTGCGATCGTGATAGCGAGGTAATCGCCGTAACACCAGAGCACGCGTTGACGCAAGGAGTCCTATGGAATCGGTGGTATCTGCCTCACTCATCACGGAGATCGAAGGAGCGCTTGCGCAGATCTCCGAGATACGGGCCGCACGCGTTGTAGCTTCTCCGGCAGGCGTCATCGAAGAGATTCACGTTCTGGCGCTTCCCTCCAAGGCCCCCAAGCAGCTCGTTCGCGACATCGAGTCGACGTTGATGGCTGCATTCGGCATTCCGATCGATCACAAGAAGATATCCATCGCGCAGCTGGGGCAGGAGTCGCTGCCTCAGACGGCAGAGCCGCTCAAGCCGCACGCTCGTGCGCAGATCAAGAGCATCAACGCCGAGGTCGCTGGCGTCTATGTCAATATCGCCGTCTCCCTCGAGCTTGAGGGTGGGCTGTACGTGGGTAAGGCCACCGGCCCTGCAAGCCGTACAGGCCGGGAGCGTCTGGTTGCCGAGGCGACGTTGGACGCCATCGCTCAGTATCTGCAGGGCGCCTTCACCTTTGCGCTCGAGGATGTTGAGATCATCCGTCTCGGTCGAGAGAGCGTCGCTGTCTCCTGCGTGGTGCTGGTGACGTCGCTCGGGGAGCAGGCATTCGCCGGCTCAGCGCTTGTGCGTCAGAACGAGAAGGACTCGATCGTCAGAGCCACGTTGGACGCGATCAATCGGCGTCTTGGCTTCTTGACAACCTCATAGATCATTTTGGGCCAACGCCGTGGATAACTACGGTTTGAACACTGTCAGCACACGACTGAGCGAAGCGGACAGGGTTCTTCCATCATTAGCGGGGTGGGAGAAGACACCACATAGACAGGGGGTCTTCTCACATGAAGCGTATCGCTTTGTTCTTTGCCTCGATCGCCGCGCTCGTTATTGGCGGCGGTGCCGCTTGGAAGTGGTAGTAACCACACTTAGTGTTAAGCACGGTGTTGGCCCGATTTATTCTTTGAGGGTGCCTCAATGATATCTGGACGGATGCGTGTCTATCTCTGGTTCGTAGTGCTTATTAGCGTCCTTGTGTGGACACTGATACTACCCGTCTATCGTGTGAACTCTTGGCCAGCGATCATTCTGTTAGCACTTCTTGCGTTTGCCTTGAGCAGCATGGCGGTGGAGCTTCCGCTGGCTTCCTCAATATCGATGATTTACGCTGCGCTGTTCGCTGCTCTAGTCTATGCGGGTCCTGTTGGCGCGGGCGTTGTTGGAATGATTAGCGGTTTCTCTGTGCGAGAATTTCGGGAACGTAAGGCACCACTTCTAATGATTGGCAACTCTGCCCAACTGTCACTATCGGCGATTGCTGCAGGCCTGGTCTTTCAAGCGCTCGGGGGTGGATCGCTTTATCTGGCCTTGGGTCGCTCTCCGGACCTGACAATAAGCGTCATCGCTTCAATCGCTGCGACTACAACCTTTTTTGCCGTTAATCTCATTCTGATTACTATTGGCATCTCACTGAGGACCGAGATGCGGCTGGGCGGTGTTCTCAGGACCCTGCAACCAACTTCGTACTGGGTGAGTCTGCTCGTTCTAACACTGTTGGGTTTCACTATGGCAGTTCTTCTTGCCCTGAAGAGTTGGATTGGATTGCTGCTTCTCGTGCTTCCGTTCTGGATGGCTCGGCGCACTTTCCGTGTTTACGTAGAGCTTAGTGAGGCGTATGCATCCACAGTCCGGTCGCTTGTCACAGCAATCGAGGCAAAGGATCCATACACGAAGGGCCACTCAGAGCGGGTGGCCGACTATTCTCGGAAGGTTGCCGAGCGGATGGGCATGTCCCATGCCGACGTCGATCTCCTTGAGCGTGCAGCGTTGCTTCACGATATAGGCAAAATAGGCATCAGCCTCGATACACTGGTATCTCCCGATGAGCTGACTCCGGAAGAATTGAGCGCTATCCGTCAACACCCTGCGCTTGGCAGCAATCTTGTTGCCGATGTTGAGTTCCTAAACGACATCGTAGGCATAGTCCGGCATCATCACGAGCGGTATGACGGGGCTGGTTATCCGGACGGCTTGGCGGGAGAGCGGATCCCTCTGCTGGCGCGGATTCTTGCTGTAGCAGATTCTTACGATGCAATGACCTCTAATCGAGCATATCGCCCTCGTCTATCGAGGACCGAAGCGCGCGAAGAGCTTCATCGTGTGGCGGGTTCGCAGCTCGACAGCGAGATAGTCAGTCACTTCAGTGAGATGCTGACGGACCTGGCTATGGAGAGGTCAAGGGCATGAGAACGCCGCTTTCGTTGAATCGTTCGACTGGCGTAAGAAGTGTCATGTTTCTGACACTTCTCGTAAGTTTCGGCGCCACAGCTGCTCTTTGGATGTTGGGGCGTTCTGCCGGAGCAGCATTGGATGCGGGGGCCATCGGGGGTCTTGCATTGGCGTTCCTTACCGTACGGCCTCTCACACTTCATCTTCCGCAAGGGGATCAGGTACCAATCACGCTGGTGGTCGGGCTGGTGGGTCTGTTTCTTTTGGGTACAGGCGAAGTGTTGGCGGCAGCATTGGCTGCAGGAGCAATCGATGCAGTCTTGCGGATGTCGCTGGAGGGAGTCGATGCTTCCCGGGATCGCCTCGTTGACGTGGTTCGCAGCGTGTCCGTTCTTGCGTTGCTCACACCGTGTCAGTTGCTGGTAGGACCGGATGTGATGTCTCCCACGGCGGGCGAAGTGGTTCTCATTGCGGGAATGAGCGTTGGTGCGTTGTACGCATTGGTGGATATTTGCACTCTGGCGGCTCAGCAGTGGATCGCGGGGGGCGCTGAAGTGTTTCAGGGAGTCGTATCACTATTGCGTTCACTTGGGTCGGTCTACATGATGCACATCGCGATGGCCGCTGTTGCGCTTCGAGTGTACCCCTCGCTCGGTGTGTGGGGTCTACTTGTCATTCTGTTGCTTACGCTTATCTTGCAGAACAGCTTTAATCTCTATCTTCGCATACGGCGCGCGTACGCGCAGACGATCAGAGCCCTGGCGCATGCGGCAGAATTGGATCGGCCGCAAGATGCGGGTCACGCAGAGCGTGTGGCTGATTTGGCCGTAGGTGTAGGTCGCGTGCGTGGTCTCGCGGGTGCTGATCTCGAGCGCGTGGGTTACGCGGCGCTGCTTCACGATGTTGGTCGCATCGGGTGTGATATCGAGGATGCAGAGGGGCTATACCGTGCTAGAGGGGCTGAGATTGTTGGCGCTGTCCCATTTCTTGAGGGTGTTGCTCCGCTGATCATGCATTCTCGAGATGAAGAGAGTTCTTCTATCCCTGAAGGCGCAGTGATCGTAGGCATCTGCTGTCGATACGATCGCTTGCGTGCGTGGATCGGTGCTAGTGCGGCGCTCAACCAGCTGGAAGCTGAAGAGGATGGCCGGTACTTGCAGGCAGTGAAGTCGCTCGCTTCTATTGTGCGCCATCAGTCTGGCTCGCTTGGGATGACGGAGGATTCTCTGTGATTCTTCTTGAGATGGTCGTTCTTGCGCTCGTAATTTCGCTCATGGCTGGAGGGTCATTGCGTAAGCTTGAACAGGAGCGCTTGCGGGGGGAGTGGCTCCTGCTGGTTCTGCTACCCCTGCAGATCGCATGGCCTCAGTTTGTTGAGATGATGGGAATGGGCTGCGCCATCAGTCTTACCATTTGGCTGCTTATGATGACATTGCTTGTTGTCGTGCTTGCGCTGAATGCACCACATCGGTGGGCGCTCGGAGTTGCTGCCCTCGGCATAACGTTAAACGTAATCGTGATTGGTTTTAACGGTGCGATGCCCGTAAGCCTGCGAGCGACGTCAGAGATTGGTGTTTCGCGTGCGGATGCGCTCATCAAGCTGGACGCCGACTGTCTTCATGGAGTGTTTGATGAAGGGGTGCGCATTCCCGCGTTGGCGGATGTTATCGCGATACCTGGTCCTCGGTGGCAGTGCAGTGTAGTGAGTGTAGGAGACCTGCTCCTAGCGCTGGGGCTGAGCAGTTGGGTGTTCACTGCTACGCACAAACATATCGGATAGGCAGGCTTAATATATCGACTAGATATGCGCAAATAATACTAACCATGCGATGAATCGTTTGCAGGCATATCTTGCACTATCGATACTAATGCGCTTTGATAGTACCTCTCGGGGGTCTCCACGCCACGATATGGGGGAAGCGGCGATGGTGGAGATACTAGGTGCTCCAATGCCTGAATTCAGTGGGATGATTGCGCGCAGTCGGTTGGTCGAGCTGTTCAAGGCACAGTCACCACCACTCACGCTGATTTGTGCGGCTGCCGGGTACGGCAAGACCGTTCTGGCGTCGCAGATTGCGCGTGAATCGGACTTTGATGTCGTGGCTTGGGTGCAGTTGCCGGATATCGATGTCAGTGCCGATATCCTGCTGAGGCAGATTGCCGATGTATTTGGTCCGCGATCAGAGCAAAGCGACGGTCTCATTGCTGAGTCCCTCCAGTCACCAGAATCCGTCTTAGTTGATGATTCAATGAGGATTCTCGATGGGTTGCGAGGTAATCGCGGAAGACGTGTACTTTTGGTTATCGATGGAGCAGATAGCCTGCGCGCTATCGAGGCTCTAACTGCACTTGCTGCGGATTTTGGACGGTGTATTTCTCCGGGTAGCCGTATCGTTGTCGCGTGTCGAAGGGTGGAACGTGAGGGGTCGATTGATCCTGGGGGAGTGTGGCTCATAGAGGAGGATGACCTCGCATTCACGATGGACGAGGTGCAGGCTCTCGTGACAGGTATGACTAGCGTCTGTCCGGAGGATGATGCGCTACGATTGTTTGAGGGTTACCTAGGGCATCCTGCCATTACCCGCATCATGATTCGTCATGGCGTGACGACATCTGAGACCCAGCCTCAGGATCTTATCTGGCAGACCGAAAGAATCGTGTCGTGGCTTGATGAGGGCGAAATCGCTGCCCTCTATCTTGCGGCAGTTCTCGGTGGGGGCGAGTTTGCGGTGCTCCGGAAGTGTGCGTTTGCATGCGATTTGAAGCTCGATTGGGTTGCGCTGAGTCGCAGTGTGCCGCTATTCCACATCTTTGAAGCAGCACTGGGCGTCAGGTTGTTCAGGGTGCACGCGGTCCTATGTCATGTGATGGATCGGTTCGCTCAGACTAAGGTAACCGAGGATGATTGCATCAACATACGTACGGTTGTCTTCGAGCAGTTATCTCGCGATGGCGAATATGTGCGACTAGCCGCTGCACTTGATCTATACGGTAGTGCGGATGAAGTTGCAGCGTGGTGTGAGAGCGATGGAGTCTCGATGATTCGCCATGCCGGCAATCTAGCAATCACCCGGCTTCTATCGAGAGTGTCACCTCTCAGTATCGCATCCAGTGCGCGGCTACTTGTGCTCCGAGCGCATGTCCAGCGTGCGGCGGGCACCCCAACGGCCGCACTTGAATCCGCGGTCATGGCTAAGCGAGTAGCGGAGGTAGCCAATGAGGATGCCAGCCTTGTCTCAGCAACGCTACTCATCGCCCGACTGCAATTCGATCAGGGTGTGGTCTCGGAGACTCAAGAGATGCTAGGGGAGCTTTCGAGTACCACTGTGCACTCTGTGAGTGTTGAGGCAGCCTGTGTAAGAGAGGCCTATCTGGCGGTCGCCGAGGCCAGCCTAGGAAGAATTTGTGATGCGACAAGGAGAGTTGAATCGTTGAAACACATTCTAAAGGGGGTGGATCAGGGCTCCGACGAAGCTGCATTTGTTGTCAACTGCATATCATGCATTCATGGTCAATTTCGAGGCGACTGGGCTGCCGCTTCCCCGTTGCTTGCCTCGCTTGCTTTTCGTTCGGATATGTCCCACTACCAAAGCGAGCACATTCGGGTGAACTACTCAGCAGTGTTGGTTGAAACTGGGCGAACGGATGAGGCGCAACATCTGATTCAACCAATTGTTGATTGTTTTAGTCCTACAGAAATACGATCAGCTTATGCTGCCGCTTTGGGCACGTTGGCTGATTCGCTTTGGTTGTGTGCCGACTCGTCTACGGCTCGCGCGGTCAATGATCGCGTGGTTAAGGCTTGCCAGGACTCCAACGACCAGTTTGGTCTGGCTGCACATAGTATCAATTCGGCGCGTGCGCTCAGGGCGCTTGGTGCGCATGAAGACTCACTGTCTTGTGCATTGAAGGCCGAGTCATTCCTCGCCAGCTGTGGGGCCAGTGCTCATATGTTGCGCCTGATGGCGAGCATTGAGACTTCGGCGAGTCACCTTGCGCTCGGTGACGTGGCGCTTGCCTCAGATGCTATCGAAAACGTTCTCGCGGACCCGACAATCGCTGAGGCTATAGGACATCGTTTACGGTGCGATCTCGTTCGAGCGGAGATTGATTGCATTCGAGGTGAGTGGCGGGCCGCTGTAGAACGTCTCGCCGGCTACTGTAAGTACATAGCAAGTGGTTCGGCGAACATGACGCTTGCGTGCTATATTCGTGCGTTTTCGAGGCTTCTTGGTGTACTGAATGAGGCGCTAGGAGAGATGAGGATTCCAGCGCGAGTGCTCAAGTTGATTCCGGACAACATTATTTCTGACACCCTCGCATGGGTTGAGGAGTCTATGGGGGTAGAGTCCGCATCATTGATGAGGCGTCGATATGGGTTTCGAGAGCAAGGTACATCTGTGGTATTGAGACAGGGGCCGTCCGTGTTGTTCGAAAGCCCAATTCTTCGAGTACATGCTTTTGGCAAGCTCGAGATTGAGAGCTCTTACGGATGCGTGGAGTACAAGTATTGGCATAAGCGTAAGTCACGCCTACTCTTCTTGATGCTGCTATGTGCGCCTGCGCACGAGATTCCTCGTGATGTGGTTCTTGAACGGTTATGGCCAGAAATGGAGCATGGCAATGCGTTGCGTAATTTCTATGTGACCTGGAGCCATCTGCGAAAGGCCCTTATGTGCGAGACAAAAGGGGCAGATGTCAGCCGATTTGCCGATTCCAACTCAGATGCGTGTTGGCTCACGGATCTTCTAGAGTCTGATATCGACCGGTTTAATGCTGAGCTCAGCGTTATGCATTCCGCACGATTTTCGGGCGATGAGCTTGCAGCTGTGTCGTCGGCCTTGCGACTCTCTGATATCTACCGAGGGGAGCTTCTCGCAATGAATATATACGATGAGTGGTTTGATGAGGATCGAACGCGAACGAAGCGTGATTTCTGTGATGCGATGGTCGCAGGAGCTCAGGCTGCGGTGGGCGTCAATAAACATGATCTTGCGCTAGTCTTTCTGAATCGCGTATCAATCATTGATCCATGGCGCGAGGATGTGTATCAGCTGATGATGCGCTGCCAGATGTCTGAGGGGAAGCGAAGCGGGGCCATAGAGACTTACAAGATATGTCGTACGCGACTGGTCGACGATCTAGGTATCGATCCATGCGCCGAGACTGTTCGCATTTTCCAAGCCGTGCTCGCGATGGAGGATATGGGTTCGTTGGCCGTGCCCCCGGCAAGCATCGGCTGTTAAGGAATCGGTAAGATTCCGTTGCATACCCTTCGCTATGATGCTCATGCGGTGGTTCGACAGATGGCCGAATGGCCCAGGCGGACTCTACCTGTGAGCGGGCCGGTGAGGAGACGGGAGACCTCCTGAGGGGCACTGGTACGGTGATCGGGAGATATGGTTCTGTGGAGCTGCAGCAGAGGGACTGGGAGGTGACAGGCTTCCAGTCCCTTCACACTCCACACGGAGACGTAGCATCACCTACTTGGTCCCCCGTACCTAACACTTCGCCATGCTACAATCTGCAGGTTCACAGCCCGCCCACTCACGTCTCCACAAGGAGCGTTTCAGATGGCCAACTTCCTTACCAAACTCCTCTCCGTCGGTGAGGGCAAGCAGTTCCGCGAGTACGATGCGGTCGTTGCGCAGATCAACGCCCTGGAGCCGTCCATCGAGCCGCTCTCAGACGATGAGCTCCGTGGTAAGACAGATGAGTTCCGCGCCCGCATAGAGGCAGGGGAGACGCTCGACGATCTCCTACCTGAGGCGTTCGCCGTTGTCCGAGAGGCCTCCAGACGCACCCTCGGCATGCGTCACTTCGATGTGCAGATGATCGGTGGCATCGTGCTCCACCGCGGCAACATCGCTGAGATGAAGACTGGTGAGGGTAAGACGCTCGTGGCCACGCTCCCCGTCTACCTCAACGCACTCGAGGGCAATGGCGTGCATGTGGTCACCGTCAATGACTATCTTTCCCGTCGTGACAGTGAGTGGATGGGGCAGGTCTACCGTTTCTTGGGTCTTAAGGTCGGTCTTGTGCAGTCGGGTATGGATCCGTCCACGCGCAAGCCCGCCTACGCTGCCGACATCACGTACGGGACCAACACCGAGTTCGGCTTCGACTACCTGCGCGACAACATGGTCACACGCCCCGAGCTCAGGGTGCAGCGCGGACATCACTTCGCCATTGTCGATGAGGTTGACTCGATCCTTATCGACGAGGCGCGTACTCCGCTCATCATCTCGGGCGCCGGCACGAGAAGCGCCGACGCCTACAAGAACTTCGCAAAGATCGCTCCCCGGCTGAAGGTCGATGAGGACTTCGAGCTCGACGAGGGTAAGCGTACCGTCGCGCCTACCGAGGAGGGCATCGCTCGCGTTGAGAAGCTGCTCGGTATCGAGGATCTGTACGCCGATCCATCGGGCCAGATGGTCAACCACCTCCAGCAGGCGCTAAAGGCACAGTTCCTCTTCCATCGCGACGTGGAGTATGTGGTGAAAGACGGCGAGGTGCTCATCGTCGATGAGTTCACCGGCCGCATCATGTACGGTCGTCGGTGGTCCGACGGTCTGCACCAAGCGGTGGAGGCCAAGGAGCGCGTGCATGTGCGCGAGGAGAACCAGACACTCGCCACTATCACGCTACAGAACTTCTTCCGCCTCTACGACAAGCTCGCGGGCATGACTGGTACGGCTGTCACAGAAGATGCCGAGTTCCGCGAGATCTACAACCTGCCCGTCGTGGTGATCCCGTCCAACAGGCCGCTGATCCGTGACGACCGCAACGACCTCATCTATCGCACCGTCGACGCCAAGTTCTCGGCTGTGGCCGATGAGATCGCCGAGCGCTACGCAGCCGGGCAGCCCTGTCTCGTGGGCACCATCTCCATCGAGAACTCCGAACGCCTCGCTGCACTGCTCAAGAAGCGAGGCATCCCACACAACGTGTTGAACGCCAAGTTCCACGAGATGGAGGCGCAGATCATCGCGCAGGCGGGCCGTGCGGGCTCTGTGACGATCGCTACCAACATGGCCGGTCGTGGAACCGATATCATCCTCGGCGGTAATCCCGATGCGCTTGCCGTAGAGCTGCTGCGCGAGCGCGGTATCGACCCGGACGAGGCGACCGAAGAGCAGCACGCCGAGGCGCTGGCAGAGGCCAAGCGTGTGTGTATAGCCGAGCACGCCGAGGTCGTGGATGCAGGCGGACTCGCGGTACTCGGTACCGAGCGTCACGACTCCCGTCGTATCGACAACCAGCTGCGTGGACGTTCTGGTCGCCAGGGCGATCCCGGCGTCTCGCAGTTCTACCTCTCGCTCGAAGACGACCTCATGAGGCTCTTTGGCGGCGGCAAGATGGACCGCATCGGTGCATTCATGGCTAAGTCCGATATCCCGGACGACATGCCCATTCAGGCCGGCATGGTCTCCAAGGCGATCGAGAGCGCGCAGCGACAGGTGGAAGCGCAGAACTTCGCCAGTCGCAAGTACGTGCTTGAGTACGATGACGTGATGAACAAGCAGCGCCAGGTGATCTACGCCGAGCGCAATGAGATCCTTGGCGGCAAGGACATCCGCAGTCGCGTCGAGGAGATGATCGAAGAGACCGTGGCGGCCATGGTGGCCGAGTTCTGCTCCGAGAAGAGCTACTCCGAAGAGTGGGACTGGGACGGCCTGGCCGAGCAGCTGCATGAGGTCACCGGTGCGTCGCTGATTGACGATGAGTCGCGCGCGACGGAGAACCCCTTCGAGCTGACCCAAATGCTCTCGGACAAGGTCGTCGCGCTGTATGAGGCCAGGGAGGCGACGCTCGGCGAGCAGCAGGTGCGCGCGCTCGAGCGCCACGTGATGCTGCGGGTCATCGATGCGCGTTGGATGAACCATCTACTCGAGATGGACTATCTGCGCGACGGCATCGGCCTACGCGCCATCGGTCAGCGCGATCCGCTTGTGGAGTACAAGAACGAGGCGTACGACGCGTTCAAGTTCCTGGTGGGGGAGATCAGCCGGGACTTTCTACGCACCCTCATGCACATCCAGGTCGTGGTCGAGTCTGCGCCCGCCGGGCCCGAAGTGGGCCGCGTCACCTACACGGCACCTACCGAGTCCACGATCTTTGGTGGTGCGCGCGAGCAGGCCGCAGCGGGGATGCAGGCCGCCGCGTCGGCAGCCGGTGGCGGTGCGAGTGAGGCGATGGCTCAGGCCGCTGCAGCCAACGCGCGGCGCCCGGCTACGCCCGGTGCAGCAACGGTCGTCAAGGACAAGAACGACCCATACGCCAACGTTGGCAGAAACGACCCCTGCCCCTGCGGTAGTGGCAAGAAGTTCAAGCACTGTCACGGCGCGAACGCATAGCTCTTTTTTGCGGTGCGTGGGTTGGTGGAGGATGGCCGTATCCGCCGATGGACGGCGGGTCGGGCTAGAGGCCTTATGGCATGTTTATGACAGATGTTGGCTGACGAGGGGGGCGGCATGACGCATGAAAAGGGAGACGCACGCTGGAGCATGAGGTTGGTGGGTCGGCTCGTACTCGCGGTTCTACTGGTAGCGGTGATGTTGCCGGTGGGCGCGCTGCCTGCGATGGGGGCCGACGACGACAATGTTCCCGGGGTGTCGATCCCGGGCTCGCCTTTCACGGGGACGCTTGATGAAGATGACGACATGGACGATGTCTATTCCGTACATCTGGAGGCAGGTCAGCCGATCACGGTCGTGCTCGAGGGGCCTGACGATGCGGACTTCGATCTGTTTCTCTATGGCCCAAATACCACGGACGTGGGTGTTGACTCGTCAGAGCAGAGTGCATACTCATCCAGTTCGTACGAGCAGCTCACCTACACGGCGTCGACTGCCGGCACGTACTACGTGGATGTGTATTCTTCGTCTGGCTCGGGGAGCTACACGGTTGCATGGAGCTATACGCTCGCGTGGGATGTCGGCGCCGAGAATATACCTGGGGTGCCCATCCCTGCCTCGCCCTTCACGGGGATATTTGATGGAAGTGACAGCTGCGATGATGTCGTCGCGGTCGAGCTGGAGGCGGGCCAGTCGATCACCGCTGCGCTCAAGGGGACTGATGGGGCTGAATTCGACCTGTATCTCTATGGCCCGGGTACCACGGACGTGGATTCCGATCCCTACGAGACGAACTCTGTGAACTCCGGCTCGGTGGAGCTGCTCAACTACACCGCAAGGGCGTCTGGTACATATTATCTGGACATCTATATTTCAACCGGTTCGGGGCGCTATACGGTTGCGTGGCGTATCGAGGACGAAGAGTCGGTTCTGTCGGTGAGTCCGATCGAGGGTCTTGGTCGCATCGAGACCGCGATCGCTGCGTCACGGGATGGGTTCGGGGATGGCTCGGACTATGTGATCATAGCCACCGCCCGCAAGTTCCCGGATGCGCTCGGGGGCAGCGCGCTTGCGGGGGTCCTGAGCGCTCCGATTCTGCTCACCGAGCCAGCAGCGCTGCCCGAGTGTGTAGCGGTTGAGATCGTTAGCAACCTCGGGGCGTCGAATGCGATCATCCTCGGCGGAGAGGCTGCTGTGTCGTCAGCGGTCGAGAGTAGGCTGCAGGAACTTCTCGGCGAGGATAACGTGGAGCGTATCAGCGGGGACAGTCGCTACGAGACCGCAGAAAACGTAGCGGCACGGGTTATCCAGGAACGAGAATCGCTGTCCGAACCGCCCTATGAGCACACCGCCTTCGTGGCTACTGGCAGGAAGTTCGCCGATGCGGTAGCAGCATCGTCCTTCACTACATGGGGGACCTTCCCGGTCTATCTCGTCAACGAGGAGACCGGCCCGGTCGAGTTTGCAAACACGCTGTCGGCTGCCGGGGTCAGTCGGGTCTCCATCCTTGGTGGTGAGGTAGCGGTCCCTCTCGCGATCGAGACTGCTATCGAGGACGCGGGTATTCTCGTGATCGAGCGCTTTGCAGGCGCTAGCCGATATGAGACCGCCGCGTTGGTCGCTGAGGCGTTCTCGCGGTGTCCGGCCTGGGACGGGGAGGTGGCGATCACCACGGGTACGAAGTTCCCTGATGCACTTGCAGGTGGCGCAGCACTTGGAGCCCGGTGCGTGCCGATTCTTCTGACTCCGCCTACGACCCTCGATCCCGCTGTGCGGGCCTACTTAGCCAACCGGGGTCCATACATCGATCACCTCGACTTCCTCGGCGGCCTCACTTCCGTGAACGTGCCGACGCGTGCAGCTGCTCGCACGGCGATCGCCGACATGTGGGGTGGGTCACCTTTGGGCATCAGCACTTTCTCTGCCCCGGGCATCGATCGCTTCACGTCGTATGCGGTGACGCACGAGAAGCCGGCCGAGCGGGTGGAGGCTCCTGTCGGGAATAAGTAGCGTTCTCGCGGCATCATGCGCGTGCTATAGACCTGCCCGGCCTTTTGCAAGGGGTC
>Ga0265295_1003803_pt1 | contig 21235 bp, 19 predicted proteins | sample Munlansysbiofilm_FD_192503 | JGI IMG/M metagenome (GOLD analysis project Ga0265295, IMG submission 192503) | Leachate microbial communities from a municipal landfill in Southern Ontario, Canada - Methane capture system biofilm | ecosystem: Engineered > Solid waste > Landfill > Unclassified ...
TTTCGAGCAATTCGTTAACAGTTAATTTTTCGTTATCAAAACTCTCAAGATTGTTATTTAATATAATTTGCATAATTCTTACATTTTTCTCATTAAAATTTCCAGTACAATATTTGCCTGCATATTCGCAACGATATTAACACGTGGAGCCAACGGAGGTAAGTCCTCTCCCACTTCACTATTAAAATCACCACAAAAATATAAATTCCCGTACTGCTCAGTTTTAATATCTTGATTATTGCCCCATCCTGCCAAACCACTACCAACAATCAGAGGTTTTTCAGGAAAATTAATGCTACATGTTTCTATTATCATTACTTTCATTTCAGACTTATCAAATGCCTCAACTATTACATCGCAATTTTTAAATAATTCAGGAATATTTTGGGATTCGAGTTTAATAATATAAATATCTATTTGGGCATTGGGATTAATTGCAATCAAATTATCTTTAAGAGCTTCCACTTTAGGCAAACCCACTTGATTTCTAAAATAAAACTGACGATTAAGATTAGAACTATCAACAATATCAAAATCAGCAATTACAAGTTTACCAATTCCTGTCCTTAAAAGAGAAACCGCACAATTTGACCCAAGTCCTCCGGCTCCTGCAATTCCCACACAAAATTTACTTAAGTGATTTTCAATTTCTTGCAATGTAGCTCGTGATTTCATAATTCATTCTTAATATAAACTTTCTTTAAATGATTTAAAAAACCTTTAGTACCTGCACCTCTTTCAATTAGTTCTAATAAATCATAATCAAATTTGTTAAAAACAGAACCAAAAATATAAGAAATATTCGGAAAATAATAAAACATTTCTTTTGATAAAATACCGGAAGGTCCCAGCATAAAAACATCACAATTTTGTGGTATCTGTCTAATCAAATTAACATAACTTCCATTAATTATTGAAGTAGAAGTAAGAATAAGTGCATTAGTATTTTTCAAAAATTCTTTTTGCTTTTCCATTGGCTGTGTGCGATCATCGTTTTTCCCTTGGTCAAACACAATAGGACTTATTCCGTTGTTTTTCAGATTCTTATATAGAGATTCAAACAAACCTACCATAACTAAATTTTTGTATTTCTCAAACCCGATTACCTTAAAAATATCTGCCTCTGTTTCGTAAGTATTTTTATAATTTAACAAAGCATTGTAATATCCCATCAGAAAAAGTCTATGCTCAAATCTGTTAAAATTGGGGCTATTAAGCTCAGAAATTTCAATTGTAATTTTATTTTTAAGACTCGCAGCAACCCCAATACAACCATTATTTAACATTATAGCTAAATAATTTTCGCCTATGCTATATTTTAATATATCAGATTGTTTAAACCCATACTTACAGTAAAACATCTTTAGAGGATCGGTATTCATTTTTTTAATGTTATATAATATAATTCACAAAAATACGGATTAAAGGGTAGATTTTCAAGTTTTATAACCCTCTCGTATATTAATCGTTATGCACACATTTACATATTGATTTATAACATGTTAATGCCATTTTAAACAACTAATAATGAATTAGTTTTGTAACAGATGGAAAACAGTATTAACAAAATTTTTTCAACATGAGCATAAAAGGAATTAACTTACAGGATTATCAGATAAAAAAGTGGGATTATACATGGCATCCTATTGAAAAAGGTTATAATAACAGAACATTATATATAAATGTAGGCAGCAAAGAAGTAAAAGAAAAGCCAGTGTCGCAACAAATGAAAGAAAAGTTTATAGGAGGAAAAGGTTTTGGACTAAGACTATTATGGGATGCAACCAAGCCTACAACAAAATGGAACGATCCTGAAAATGAAATAATAATATCACCCGGACCTATTGGTGGCATTACTCAATATTCGGGAGCAGGAAAATCGCTAGTTGTATCACTATCGCCACAAACCGATTCGGTAATGGACTCAAATGTTGGTGGATTTTTTGGCCCATTTATGAAATTTGCAGGATTTGATGCTCTCGAAATTCAAGGAAAAGCAGAAAAAGATATCATTATTTATATAGATGGTACTAATCATACTGTAGAACTTTACGAAGATCCCGGTTTTTCAAAAGATTCGCATTTAATGGGCGAAGAGCTAACAGAATATTTTGCTGAAGACGAAAAAGACGCCAAAAATATCGGAATAGTGTCATCTGGTGCTGCTGCAGAACATTCACTAATTGGTATGCTAAATTTCACATTTTGGGATAATAAACGAAAAATGATTCGCCTTAAACAAGCAGGACGTGGCGGTATTGGCACTGTATTTCGCAATAAAAACATTAAAGCTATTGTTGCCAAAATTTCAGGAGTACAAGGCAATCTGAACAATGTTGCCGACATGAAAAAAATCACTGAACCAGGACGTGAATATGCAGGCGAAATGCGTGATTTAGACGATAAGCAAAACCAAATGAAGAAAAAAGGTACAGCCAATATTGTTAACGTTATGAACGATTATGACTTATTACCTACTCATAATTTCAAATACGGTTCGCACAAAGACGCTACAAAAATCCATTCTGATTTTCTGAGAGACAAATGGTTTACTTTGGGAATAAACGACGGCTGCTGGATTGGATGTGCAATGCAATGTGCAAAAGGTGTTGATGGTTTTGAACTTAGAACGGGACCCTATAAGGGGACAAAAGTTATAGTTGATGGTCCTGAATACGAAACCGCTGCAGGCTTAGGTTCAAATATGGGTATTTTCGACTATAGAGATATTATTGAAGCTAATTTCTATTGCGATACTTATGGCATCTGTACAATAACATGGGGTACTATTATGGCATTCATAATGGAATGCTACGAAAATGAAATTATAAATAAAGAAATTACAGGCGGACTGGAACTAAATTTTGGAAATGCGGATGCAGCTTTTGAAGTTATGCATCAATGTGCTCGTGGCGAAGGATTTGGAAAAATTGCAGGTTTGGGAGTGCGAAAAATGAAAGAATTGTTTGCCGAAAAAGGATGGGGAGACCCTAAATTCCTACAAGATATAGGAATGGAAAATAAAGGACTTGAATATTCCCAATATGTTTCTAAAGAATCTCTTGCTCAACAAGGTGGATATGCAATGACAAACAAAGGTCCTCAACACGACGAAGCTTGGCTTATTTTTATGGATATGGTTAATAACCAAATTCCTACTTTCGAAAATAAAGCAGAAGCTTTGCATTGGTTTCCAATGTTCAGAACGTGGTTCGGATTACAAGGTCTTTGTAAAATTGTTTGGAATGATGTTACACCAAGCGACAATAAACTCGAAGACGAACCACACAAAATACCTAAACATGTACGCAATTATTTGTCAGTATATGAAGGCGTTACAGGCACACCACTTACCGAAGAAGGACTTATTCGCCAATCGGAAAGAGTGTATAATTTCCAAAGGATTTTCAATATTCGTAGAGGTTTCGGATTAAGGAAACATGATGCCCAACCATACAGAGCCGCAGGACCTGTAACTGTTGAAGAATACGAATCAAGAGCCGAAAGATACGATGAACAATTGAAAGAACTATTTGGAATTGACCCAAATACTAAATCAGTAGAAGAAAAAATGGCAATGCTCCGCGAATATCGCGAAGCTCAATACGAAAGACTTTTAGATGCTGTTTACGAAAGAAGAGGGTGGAATAAAAACGGAGTCCCAACTATTGAACATCTTAAGGAAATAGAAATGGATTTGCCCGAACTTATTGAGATAATTACACCTTTACAATAATAATATCAAAGCCCTGTTTTAATAAAATAGGGCTTTTTTATTTTTTGAATAATGAAAATAATTCTAAATAACAGAACAGAAGTATTTGATAAAAATAATATGAGTATCTCAGAAATTATGGAGATAAAAAACTTCTCGTATCAAAAAATAATTGTTAAACTAAATAATATTATTATTGAAAAGGAAGATTTTAAGAATACAATTGTAAAAGAAGGAGACAATTTAGTAATACTTCATTTATTAGCAGGTGGCTAATAATCTTGTATAATAGGAATAAAATAACAATCACTAAATCTTTCTTTACAAAATCACTATTAACATATAATAAGAAATTTGCCAAGATTTTGAATCTTATTTAAAGCTTTAGTATCAGCTAACAGCGGTTATGCACAGGCTTTCATATTGATTTTAATCATAAACTCATACAATATAAGTGCAAAAAAATAATTAATTTTGTAGCTAAGAAATCAAATTAGTAAACTAAACATAAGCTATAATGAACATCGAAGCAATAAAAAAACAACACAAACAGATTGCAGAATGGAAATACGAATGGCATCCAATCGACAAAGGCTATAACAATCGTACTCTTTATGTAAATCTTTCGAATAATGAAATTAAAGAAAAACCCGTTAGCAAAGAAATGAAAGAAAAGTTTGTTGGTGGTAAAGGCTTTGGACTAAGACTTTTGTGGGACGGTACAAAACCCACAACTAAATGGAACGACCCTGAAAACGAAATAATTATAAGTGGCGGGCCTATTTGTGGTATTACTCAATATTCTGGTACTGGAAAAGCTTTATGTGTTTCAATATCACCACAAACCGACAGTATTATGGACAGTAATGTTGGTGGGTTTTTCGGACCATTTAGCAAATTTGCAGGGTTCGATGCTGTGGAAGTTCAAGGAAAAGCAGATAAAGATGTAATTATTTTTATAGACGGAGTAAATCATAAAGTTGAGATTTTAGATGCACCCGCAGAACCTATCGATAGTCATGTTTTAGGAGAAGTACTTCACGAAATGTATTCTGATGACGAAAAAGACCGCAAAAATGTAGCTGTTGTATCAGCAGGAACTGCTGCCGACCATTCTCTAATTGGTATGTTAAATTTCACCTTTTGGGATAATAAACGTAAACTAGTAAGGCTAAAACAAGCAGGACGTGGAGGTATTGGGACTGTTTTCCGCGACAAAAAAATAAAAGCTATAGTTGCAAAAATAGACGGAGTTAAAGGTAATCTCAATAATGTTGTTGACCTTGAAGCTATAATGGAAAGAGGAAAACGCTTCAACCGCGAAATGCGTGAACTCGACGACAAACAATGCGAGATGAAGAAAAAAGGTACTGCACACCTTACAAATATTATGAATGACTACGATTTATTACCTGTTCATAATTTTAAATTTGGTAGCCATCCGGACGCTAATAAAATACATGGAGATGTTTGGCAATCTTACTTTACCCAAGGTGTGCCAGATGGTTGCTGGATTGGCTGCAATATGTCGTGTGCAAAAGGAGTAGATAATTATGAATTAAGGTCAGGACCTTACAAAGGTGATAAAGTAATAGTTGACGGGCCTGAATACGAAACTACTTCATCACTAGGTTCAATAGCAGGTATTTTTAATCCTGATTTTACTATCGAAGCTAACTTTTATTGCGATACTTACGGTATTTGTACAATCTCGTGGGGAACTATTCTTGGCTTTGTAATGGAATGTTACGAAAATGGTATCCTTAACGACGAAAGAACAGGTGGGCTTAAACTAAATTTTGGAAATGCTGATGCAGCAATGGATTTACTGCACCAAGTAGCAAAGGGAGAAGGATTTGGACTTATTGCCGGATTAGGAGTTCGCAAAATGAAAGAATTGTTTGCCGAAAAAGGATGGGGAGACCCTCAATTCCTACAAGATATAGGCATGGAAAATAAAGGACTTGAATATTCCCAATATGTTTCTAAAGAATCTCTTGCTCAACAAGGTGGATATGCAATGACAAACAAAGGTCCGCAACATGACGAGGCTTGGCTTATTTTTATGGATATGGTTAATAATCAAATCCCTACATTCGAAGATAAAGCCGAAGCATTACATTATTTCCCAATGTTCAGAACTTGGTTTGGTTTACAAGGACTTTGCAAACTCCCTTGGAACGATGTAGAACCCGAAAACAACGCACAAACTGACGAACCGGCAAAAGTACCCGAACATGTAGATAATTATGTAACTATCTATAAAGCTGTAACTGGCAACCAAAATTTCGACAAATACGAAATGATAACTCAATCGGAAAGAGTTTACAACTTCCAACGTATCTTTAACTTACGCCGCGGATACGGAACCAGAAAACATGATGCTCAACCATATAGAGCTGCCGGTCCTGTTACGGTTGAAGAATACGAATCGCGTGCAGAACGATACGATAAGCAAATGAAAGAATTAATTGGTGTAGATCCTGAAGGAAAAACTACTGAAGAAAAAATTGCTATCACTCGTAAATATCGCGAAAATAGATACGAACAACTCCTTGATGCCGTTTATTTACGTCGCGGATGGACAAAAAACGGAGTGCCTAAAATTGAACATCTGAAAAAAATCAAAATGGATTTACCTGAATTAATCGAAATAATTAAAGATCATCAAGAAGACTAAACCGTAAAAGTATGTTTAAAACAAATGAATATTTTGATGGCAAGGTAGTATCTATTGCTTTTAATACTTCCAAATGCCCTGCAACTGTTGGCGTTATGGCAGCAGGAGAATACGAATTCAGCACTTCTACTATTGAACATATGACAGTAACATCAGGAAAAATGAGCGTTTTACTCCCAAATGAAACCGAATGGAAAACCTATCATGAATTTGAAACTTTTATCGTTCCTAAAGGAGTGAAATTCAAAGTTAAGATGGATACTGATGTCTCTTATCGGTGCTTGTATAAATAAAAAGTGATGAGAATTATTTTAAGTCCTGAAAATTGAAAATTTCAGGACTTTTTTTGTAACAAGGTATTATCCGTTTACAAACGGAAAGCCGTTACTAACGGTTAATAACGGATAAATTCTGAAACAGTAGAATTGACGAATCTCACAATTCGCTATTAATCAACGTGTTTTGTCAGGTTTTAACATCCGTTTACAAACGGAAAGCCGTTACTAACGGTTAATAACGGATAAATTCTGAAACAGTAGAATTGACGAATCTCACAATTCGCTATTAATCAACGTGTTTAGTCAGGTTTTAACATCCGTTTACAAACGGTAAGCCGTTACTAACGGTTAATAACGGATAAATTCTGAAACAGTAGAATTGACGAATCTCACAATTCGCTATTAATCAACGTGTTTAGTCAGGTTTTAACATCCGTTTACAAACGGAAAGCCGTTACTAACGGTTAATAACGGATAAATTCTGAAACAGTAGAATTGACGATTCTCACAATTCGCTATTAATCAACGTGTTTAGTCAGGTTTTAACATCCGTTTACAAACGGTAAGCCGTTACTAACGGTTAATAACGGATAAATTATTGTTAAGGGTTATTTTCTGCAATATTTTAATTGTAAATTTAACAACCTAAAACCTGCAACCTGTAATCGTACCCCCACATCAAACCATGCAACGGCTCTGCTGTTTTTAGCTTCCCGCAAACTTGCCATACTTTAGCAGAAAAATCATCTTTCTCGATGATTTCTTTAACCTGTGCTATTCTTTCTGCATAAACGTTTTTGTCAATGCCACTTGGTCCTCCCCAGGCACATATCACATGATTTGAATTATTCAATATCTTTTTAAACCAATCTTGGTTTTCAATTCCTGTAATATGCTCAGCATTAAACTGCTTTAAATTTTGCTGAACTTCTTTGGCAAAAGTAGCTCTAATCGCAAATAAATTTAAAATAATGAGAGTTTTTACTTTAGGGAAACGATGAAATACAAATGTTTCTACTTTACGAATTGTTGCATCAGATGCTTTTTCGTCGGCAGAACTTGGATTTTTAAGTATTACAGCAAGCGATTCACTTCTTTCTTGCTGCATCATATCAGGCAAATAATTCATTGTTAACACATAACGATAAAACTTATCATCACTAAATACTGCACTAATACTACTTAAATCAACGCGATCGAAATGTGGAATTTGTCGTCCTATTATAGGCATAAAAAATTGTTTTTGCAAAGATAAAAATCCTTACAAGTTTTTATTAAATTTGTCGAAATAATCAAAACCTATTGAATTATGAAAACACTAAAATTATTAAGCCTTTTTTTAATTGTTTTATTACTAAGTGCTTGCGGGAACAAATCTAATGACAAATCAAAAGACAATGATCAAACAACTGACGCCTCTACTAAGAATGTAGAAAGTTTAGATGCCACAATACCTGACGCATATGAAACTTTCAGTTCCAACGAATTTGGTTTCAACCTAGAAATGCAAGCACCTGCAGAAGCCGAAATTTATACTTCAATTCTAATGACCGACAAAGGAACCGAAGATTTACTTGTTGTACAGTTAGACCCCGGCTCAAATATTAAACTTTTCATTCGTAATTTTAATTCAGATTTTAGTGAAATAAAATCAAAAGCCGAAGATGATATGTTTAATAAATTTGATAGCTATATCATTGAAAAAGACAACATTATTGTTTATAAAGCTGAAAATTCTGAAGGCAACATGGTTCACCACTTGGCATACAAAATAAATAAAAAAGATGCTTCTTATTTAGTTTATACTGATTCTTTCTCTGAATATGATTTTGAAACAATAAATTTACTTTACGCTATAGCTAAAAGTATTAAATAATTAAAGATTTGGCACGAAACAAAAATTATCCCCGATACGAAAATATCGAGGTTATTGATATTGCCGATAAAGGTAAAGCCATAGCTCGTATTAACGAACAGGTTATTATAATAGACCATGCTGTACCGGGTGATATTGTTGATGTTCAGGTAATTAGAAAGCGTAAAAAATATTTAGAAGCCAAACTAATTTATATCCATAAACTTTCTGAACATCGTGAAACGCCATTCTGTGAACACTTTGATTTATGTGGAGGATGCAAATGGCAAGACATGAAATATAGCCGACAATTGTATCATAAACAACAACAAGTCGAAAATCAATTAAAACGAATAGGACATCTAAATTTACCATCAATTTCTGATATCCTACCCTCCCAAGAAAAAGAGTTCTACCGTAATAAACTTGAATATACTTTTAGTAATTATAGATGGATCGAGAATAGTGAACCAAAAATTGAACGAAACGAAAAAGAGCTTTATGCTCTTGGGTTTCATATCCCCGGTAGATTTGATAAAGTTTTAAATATTAAAAACTGTTATCTACAGGACACACCTAGCAATGATATCCGAAATTTTGTAAGAGATAAAAGTTTAGAATTAAATTTAAGCTATTACGATATAAAAAAACACACAGGATATCTACGTAATCTTACAATCAGAACTGCTCAAACAGGCGAAGTAATGGTATTACTCAGTATTGCCGGCGAACTCAATAATGATTGTAAGAAATTGCTCGACAGCTTAAATCAAAATTATAATATTACGTCTTTAATGTATGTAATTAATACAAAACTTAACGATAGCATTAACGACCTAAATCCGGTTTTGTATAGTGGTCAAGACTTTATCATTGAAAATTTAAATGGGTTAAAATTTAAAATTGGGCCTAAATCATTTTTTCAAACAAATACTAAACAAGCCGAAAAACTGTATAGAATTGTTAAAGATTTTGTATTACCAAATTCAGATGATATAATTTACGATTTATACACAGGAACTGGAACTATTGCAAATTATTTAGCCTTAGAAAGCAAAAAAGTTGTCGGCATTGAATATATACCCGAAGCAATTAGCGATGCCATTTATAATGCTGAGTTAAACGAAATTACAAATACTATGTTTTTTGCCGGAGATATCAAAGATGTGCTAAATGAGGAATTTGTTGACAAACACTGCAAACCCCAGACTATAGTATTAGATCCACCAAGAGCAGGAATACACGAAGATGTTGCTAAACAAATTCTCAAAATCTCCCCACAAAAAATAGTTTATGTTAGTTGCAATGCAGCCACTCAAGCCAGAGATTTGACTATTTTATCTTCAAAATATAGTATTACGAAAGTACAACCTGTTGATATGTTCCCTCACACCCAACATGTTGAAAATGTAGTTAAACTTGAACTGAAATAATTCAGAACAATTAATAGGACTAATCTAAACTTGAAGATTTGTAATTTCTTTAGTTATTTCAAAATCGGGATCAGGATAATCATAAATCGACATACGTGGTTCTGTTTCGCCTAGCGAATAACCCCAAACATTTTCGTAGTCTTCACTTTTTTCACCCAAGTCTTCTAACTGTCTTATGTATTCACTCATCGACTTAGATTCTACAATAATTATTTTATCCATTTTTTCAATTATCGGACTGTGGGTTCTGGTTTCGTCATGCTCAAATTCTAAAATTCTACGACCATAGCGGGTAATTCCGATACACCTAAAAGTAAGACTTTTCCCAACTCCCGGCATATTTAATACATTACGGTCTGTAGCTAAAAACGGTAAACCTGAATCTTTTCGTAATGTAGTAATATGACGATTTATATTTGGAGCATCTAATGCAAACTCTCTAATACGATTATGATATTTTTCGGGTATTTTACCAATCATTTTTTCTTCAATTTGTTCCTGAACAGCTCTGGCATTAGTAGCAAAATTGAATTGATTTTCCATATAACCTTTCACACTAAAAGTATAATATGTAAGCACACCTATATCATTAAGAACCTGTCTTAATCTTGCAGTATGCCCTCTTCGGGAAGCCGCTGCAGTAAATACCAATTGGTTTGTAATTATCCAACCTGCCGAAATGAGTTTTTGGATTGCTGTTTTTGACTCAGGTGTAACTTCCATTGGCGATTCAAAGTGAGTTTGGATAAAAAACTGTTGAATCCCTACTTTAATAGCTTTTTCTCTAAAATCAGACAAAACTTTAACCAGATTATTAGTTATTCGTTGTGGCAAATATACCGGCAAACGTGTACCCAATCTAACTCTTTTAATTTCAGCATATTTCTCGCCTTCTGCTCTTTCAATATTAGCTTCTTTCTTTCGTTCTGCCATTTTGCATACTGAATTGAGTATTTGTTGTAAGGAACTATCGGAACTCATTAATGCATCTCCTCCTGTAATAAGGATATCCCGCAATTGTGAGTCGTTCTCGAAATAGTCTAAGTACCTTTCTAAGCGTTCTGCCCAGGTTTCGTCGGGTCGCAATTTGTCTAAATTAAAATTCAAGTGCCCATTCTGAAAATCATACATTCGTTGACAACTAGAACATAAACCACCACAAGCTCTACCCATTGTTGCCGGAATTAAAATTGCCACTTCGGGATAGCGCCTATGTACACTATGCACTGCGGGCAAAATCCAACCTGCAGCATTAGGTTTTCCTTGTTCAACTTTATCTTCTTTTTCCCATGCCACTATACTTCCAAACTCATCTACCAGTTCTTTACTATATACAACATAATGTCGTATTGCCAAATCGGCTCCAATAGCAAAATATGGTACTCGAACATGTAACAACGACAAATAGTAAGGATTAACAAAAAAAGGTATTCCCTGTTTCTCTGCATCATATAGTATATTCATAGTGTCAGGATCTAGAGAATAATCAAGCAATTCGTTAAGCAAATCAGGGGACTTTACTGCAAATCGCAAATGAAAAAGACTATCGTTCCACCATTCAATCATTTGCATAAACTTCTGTTCCTGCGTAAGATTAGGCTCAAATTTATATTTTGAATCACTTATTAATCCATCTTCCATTTTTTTAATAAGAATATTGATTATCCTATCTCTGTTTTCTTGACGCAATTTTACAATCCGAGGATCTGTACCACTAGGCCAACGCTCCATCCATTCTAATACGCAGGATTTTGCAGGTATAAATCTTTTGCTTTTGCCTGTAAACTATCTGAAAAGATGCAACATATCTTCAAAAAAATATGGTTTAGCACCGCCGGTACCCTTGTGTACACCCAACCATATCATCTTTATTGGGTTATTCACAGCAGCCTCGCCATGTATATTTAAATCCACAAACTCCTTACCTGCATTGTCAATATAGTCGAGCAATCTAATAGCAGCATAATCTTTCCATTTTAGTTTTTCGAATGTTTCTCTATCGGTACGCTCTCTCTTATAATAAGAATAGGCAACATTACTATTTTGCAATTCACGCAATACCCATTGCTTAACTCCAATAAGAGCCTCGGTTTCATTTCGAGAACCGTACATAATCTCTTTTAAACGTGGATTCTCATCTAATAACTTTTCTAATAGTTTGTGCGATTTTACACTTATAGCAATTTTGTCAAGTGCTTGATTTTTCATATACTGTTAATCTTTAATAATTTTTATGTAACTGAACTAATTTAAACATCGTATTTAACTTTAAACCAATAATATACATATTTTTTCGACATATACAAAATTGTCGCTTAAATATCATACAATTAGTTACATATTTAATACTTTATAAATATTTGCTGATTGTAAATAATTAATTAAGTAATAAAATAACTGGAATAAGCCTAATAATTATTAGCAGCTTTTATTAAAGATTCGAACCACACTATATCTTCTTTGTATGTAATTTTATTGTTGTGAATTGAACCATTAACGATATATACATCTTTTGAATTATAAGCATAGCAGTAAACACTGATATCATCTGTTGGGATAAAGCATTTTTGCTTCAGCCACATATTATAAGCAGCTAAAATCATCTTTGCCTTAAACCCTTGTGGAGTTTGTGCTGCATAATATGATTCTCTATCCTTAACCTCAATACCCAATTTACTGATTAAATACAGTGTGTCTTTTACAGGTATAGCAGTAGCAACAGCATTATATGTATTTAATGCCAATACAACTTCTTTTATAATATAATCAGAAATATTTGGTCTTACAGCATCGTGAATAAGAACAAACGATTCTGGATATTTTTCAAAAACATACTTAACACCATTATAAACAGAAAGATATCTTTCTGTTCCACCCTCTACTATATGTATTTCTTTTTCTGAATTTACCCCTTTTGCAATTTCGCTTGCAAGTTGTATATAATCAACATTAGCAACTACAACAATCTCTGAAATATATTCACTGAGAATAAATTTTTCTAAAGTATATTGAAGTATAGGCTTTCCCTCAACATAAATATACTGTTTTGGGATATCTGCTCCAAGTCGTTTACCTGAACCCCCTGAAACTATTATGGCTACAGCTTTATTTAACATAAAAAAAACCACCAACTATTTGTTGATGGTTTCAAATATACAAAAAATATTCTCTTAATCGTTTGCAATTTCAGAATATTCATCAGCACTTAACAAACTATCAAGTTGTGAAGCATCTGATACTTTAATTTTTATTAACCAACCATCGCCGTAGCAATCTTTATTTACTACCGAAGGATCGTCTTCTACTGCAGGATTAAGCTCTAATACTTCGCCATCAACGGGCATATAGGTATCTGATACTGTTTTAACAGCTTCAATTGAACCATATGCTTCGCCCTGACTTAATGACTCACCTATTGTTTCTACTTCTACAAATACTACATCACCTAATTGTGAAGCAGCAAATTCAGTTATGCCTACAAATGCTTCATCGCCTTCAAGCTTAATCCATTCATGTGTTTTAGTGTACTTTAAATCTTTTGGAATACTCATGATATTAAGTTTTTAATAATAAGTTATTATTTATAATTCAAGTAAACAAAGATAAGAAATTTTATATATATATAATATACAATATTTGTCAAAATTAATTAATCCTTAACTTCGATTAATAAATGCAACTCTATTTTTAGACTCTTATCAAAACTAAATCGACTTGTAAACAATAAAGTATTCATAATCAGTACTAACTATTTCACATTTGTCAAATATTATTCTCAAATAATCATAATTACCAAAATCTAAATCTTTAAGTTCTTCATGCATCTTTTTACTTTCTATTTTATCGATTACAAAGTAAAAACCGGGGATACTACATAGTTTTGCAACCGAATTATTTACTCGTTCTTCTTGCCCAACATATTCAGCGGGCTGCATCCAATCAAGCGGCAAAGAGTTTTTTGTTTTAAAAATAGGATAAAATATTGCATTATTAGGCAATACAAAAGTCCTGTTTTTGCTATTAGGCAAACTATCAAAAATGGTTTTTAATTCTTGGTAGTAATTCCCTGTTGTGGAGTTTGTTTTAATATTGCCAAAATTTGAGTGTACACTTGATAATTGATAATCCAAATCCTTTGCAGATAAATCGCGGTAATTCCATTTTCGCTGACCTATAAAACCTGCAACAAAAACACATAAAACTAAGACTATACCAAATACTAATCTAATTTTACTTTCTTCTTGCTGTTTCAAATACTGAACTCTACTTATCAACATTGATAAATACAAAACCATAACTGCAAGTAAACCTGAAGCGAATATCGGACTATTATCACCTAATGAAATTGAAGATGTCCATGCAATAAATAATACGAATAATGCTGTATAAAATGTTCTTTGCGATATTTTAATACTTATCCAACTTAATAGGAAAATATCTATGCAAAGCCAAAATAATTCAAATGGGAGCAAATAAATATTTTGTTTACCGTCTAAAAAGTGGTAAAAGATTAATACAAACATATATAGCATAATTAATCTTGCTAAGAAATACGAATTATTTCTAAGAAATACCTTTAATCGTGAATTAGCAGTTCTATCAATTGTATTACCTATAAACAACCCAAAAACGAGCAAATGCAGAATTAAACCATACGATTTTAGCAAATACTTTACATATTGCACAAATCCTGTTTGTAACAATTCTGTTCTGCCTGTCATTTGCGACAAAAAGTCTTGAAATCCACATGACAAAACCAACATTATTAAATAAAAACCGATTGGGGCAAATCCGATTATCACTACAAATATGCCTTTAATAAAACTGTGTTGCTTAATATTATAAATAAATACTGCAAGAAACAATACAGCAGCAGGTAGAAGAAAAGTTTGACGACACAAAGCCGCATAACTAATAAATATTAGAGCAAATATCTGATTTAGCAATGGGGGCTTAGGTTTACTTATTAATAGCAAAAAAGCTAAAACACTAAACATTATTGCATCAATGGTAGTCCATAAAAACAAATTATAATCTAAAACACTAAGAGTATAAGCCAATATAAGTAAGATAACAAATTGCGCAACAGTCATTTTCACTTTTAAGTCATCTTCTATTAATACTTTAATTATTGATGTAAACAAAAGTGCAATTAAAAAATATTGAATGATAACAAACCAACGAGCTGACTGCATTAAAGCTATAGGAAAGAAAAAGTGTAAAATATGTAAATATCCGCTACCGGCAGGTCTGATTGAAATAAAATCTTTATGTGGTATTTCGCCATTCAACAATCTATACGACTGTGCTAAAACTACACCATCGTCGCTCGGATTAAACCCCTCGTTTCCTATATAAGAAACTATAATATTAAAGCATATTATTACTAAAAAACTTATAAGCGAAGCAATAAAGTACTTTAAACTAGGAGGTTTCATAAAACTTCTATTTTTAAAAACAATATGATTTTTGCAAAAGTTTACAAGATACATATTTGATTTAAAAATATGAATATAAAACTTAATTTTGCCTAAAATATTGATGTGGAAAAGTTTCGAGATATAGAAAATAAATTATTAAAAAGAGAAAGATTAAGTTTTGATGATGCATTACGTATGTATTACGAAATGCCTGTTCAAAAATTGGGTGTTTTAGCAAACAATATAAAACAGAATCTTCATGGGAAGCGAGTTTTTTTCAATAGAAATATTCATGTAGAAACTAGTAATATTTGTGTTAATAAATGTAAGTTTTGTTCATTCTACAGAGATTCTGTCTGTAAAGATTCTTGGGAATATTCGATACCTGAAATCATTGAAAAAATTCAACAGAATTATAAATCGGGTATAACCGAAGTGCATATTGTAGGCTCATTACACCCAACACGTGGAATAGATTTCTTTACAGAATTGTTTAAACAAATAAAAATAAAGTGGTCGAATTTGCACATTAAAGCATTTACAGCCGTTGAAATAGAGCATATCGCAATGTTATCGGGGTTGAGCATAAGCAATTGTATCGACGAACTTAAATCAGTAGGCTTAGATTCGGTTGCAGGTGGTGGTGCAGAAATTTTCGATGAAAATATAAGAAAACAAATATGTCCGGAAAAAACTGCTTCATCTGATTGGCTAAACATTCATCGTAAACTTCATAATAAAAACATTACCAGTAATTGTACAATGCTTTACGGGCATATTGAATCTTACGAAAACAGGGTAGATCATATGAATCGCTTGCGAACATTACAGGACGAAACCGGCGGTTTTAATTGCTTTATACCACTTAAATACAAATATGCCAACAACAAATTAGGACTAAAAAAAGAAGTTAGTTTAAGCGAAGATTTAAAAAATTATGCTATTGCAAGATTGTTTCTTGATAACATAAAACACCTAAAAGCATATTGGCCAATGATGGGTAAAGAATCTTCGTTATTAGCACTTAATTTTGGCGCCAACGACATGGACGGGACTATAAATGATAGCACAAAGATATATTCAATGGCTGGTGCACAAGATACAAAACCAACAATTTCAAAAACTGAGATGGAACAACTTATCATTAATGAAGGTTTTATCCCGATTGAAAGAGATTCGCTATTTAATCCGTTATAATTCTAAAATTATCAGCATCTTTCCAAGCAGGAAACACATTTCTAAAATCTTGCAACTTACTTAAAGACAATTTACATTGCAAAACCTCTTCCTTATTATCTTGAGCTTGTTTTATAAGCTCACCTCTTTCATTAATAAATCCTGAACCACCGTTGTACTCAATATACCTTCCATCTACACCAACACGGTTACATGCAGCTACAACACACTGATTTTCTATTGCTCTAGCTTTCAATAAGGTGTCCCAAACCTTTCTACGAGCAGATGGCCAATTTGCTGTATTTATTAATAAATCGTAATCATTACGGTTTCTGCTCCATACAGGGAATCGCAAATCGTAACATACTTGTAAAAGGATACGCCAACCCCTAAAATTAATTATTATCCTACTGTTACCTGCATTATATGATAGTTCTTCTTCGCCCATTCTAAATAAATGGCGTTTGTCGTAATAATAAACTTCTTGAGGGGTAACAAATAAAAACCTATTATAATACTTAGTCCCATCGCTTATAATAATAGAACCACAAATTGCGATATTTCGTTCCCTAGCTTGATTCTGCATCCATTTTACACTATTACCTTGCATATCTTCGGCAAGAAGTCGTGTTCTCATAGTAAATCCTGTGGTAAACATTTCGGGAAGAACAATTATATCAGTATCTGATATTTCAGATATTATTGTATCAAGTTTAGCTAAGTTAGCTTTTTTGTTTTCCCATACAGGATTATTCTGCACTAAACTTATTCTGAGTTTCTTTTCGGTTGTGTCCATAATCAAATCGTTCAGGGTGTTTACCTTTTATATTTTTATAATAAGCTTTAAACTTACACATTATATCTTCAACATCTCCGTCAGCACTCATTATATCTAGCACGCCTAATTTTTTATTTTTATAATCGATAAAACCAACAACAATTGGTACATCAGCAGCTCTTGCGATATGAATAAAACCCTTTTTCCAATTATTTGTTTTAGCACGAGTACCTTCGGGTGTAATTGCTACAACAAATTTATCTGATGATTTCATTTTATTAACAACCATATCGGTTAAACCTTTGGGTTTGCTTCTATCTACCGGCACCCCACCTAAACCTTTAAGTATTGTACCTAAAGGAAAAGTAAACATTTCTTTCTTAATTAAAATCTTAGGTTTAATCGATTTGGATACTAAAAACACACGTCCCCACAAAAAGTCCCACATGCTTGTATGCGGCGCTACTCCTACAACGCACTTGTCAATATTTGGAAAATCGGTTGTATGCCAACCAAATATTTTTAGGATTAGTGAGGCAATAATTTTACTCATCTATTATTTCTATTTTTATATTGCTAATTAAATCGAAACATGACACTAGCTTTTCAACATCACTTTTATCAACCAAAAAATCAATTTTACAAGCGGTATCGTAATGCTGGTTTATCTGTTGTAATTGATTTTCGCTTGCAATACGCATTACATTGTTAAGTTCAGAATATTCAAAAGACAACTGCATTATTTTTCTAACAACTTTTTCAATAATTTTATTATTTGCGATTGCTTGAGCGGCAGCAGTTTTATAAGCATTAATTAATCCGGGAATTCCAAGCTTTACTCCTCCGAAGTATCTAATTACTACAATTAAAATGTTTGTTAATTCGTGTGAACGAATTTGTCCAAGAACCGGCATTCCGGAACTATTTGCAGGCTCTCCATCGTCTGAGGCTCTGTAAAATGATGAGTCTGCACCAATAATAAATGCATAAACGTGATGTCTTGCGTCATAATATTCTTTACGTAAGGCAGACTGATATTCCTTAACTTCTTCTTCGTTACTTACAGGGAATGCAAAAGCATAAAACTTACTTCCCTTTTCTTTAAACTCTCCTTTAGATTTATAAGCTATTGTTTTAAATTTATCACACATACTTACCTGGTTAACGAAAGAATAACTATTGCAAAAATTGCTAATATAATTCCAATAAAATTCAATTTTGAAAGCTTTTCTTTAAAAAACACAGTTCCAATAATAACCGAAATCGTTACAACAGAAATATTAGCCATTCCAAATACTACACTACTCTGAAAAGCTCCACTATTCAAACAGCGAATCAGAAAATAAATACTACCGAAATTTACTACCCCCAAACCTATTCCGGCTATATAAGTATTTGTTTTCCGCAAAGGTTTAAAATTCCCTTTTTTAAAAAACAAACTTATAACTCCTAGTACAAAAGCACTTCCAAAAAGAGCTGCCGAAAAAACCGAAGCTTCGCTGTCAGGCACATAGGCATCTTGAGCAAATTTTACTGAAGAATCTGTAATACCCATTCCAATAAACAATACAGCTGGCAAAAGTGTTTTTGATAGGGACTTAACATTAGTTTTTCCTCTCTGCAACACAGCCATTGCAACAGCAACAAGAGCCAAAACCAAACCAAATATTTTTAGGAATTGAATAGGTTCGTTATAATAAATAATCGAAAACGCCATAGGTATAGCAACACTCATTTTGCTAGCCACAGTTGTAATAGAAATACCAACCTTATTGCTCGAAAGCCCGATTAAAAAGAAATTAACAATGAATAAGAATCCGATAATAAAGCTTACAGGAAACCAAACTGCTTTAACAATTTCAATGAGATTAATATCTCCATAAACAATAAAACCTAACAATGCAGCAATCAAATAATTTATTACAATAACAATAAGTATTGGAATTTTAAATTTCCCTAACAGTTTAAATGTCAAGAATATACCGGTGGCAGATATTATTGTAAGTATTAACCAAATCATAGAATTTATTTAATAAAGTTGTGAAAATACAAAAAAAGGCTGATTACTCAGCCTAATTTAAAAATATTATAAACTAAATAGATTTACATTTTAAGTCTCTTTTCTATTTCTTCAACATCTGTTTTAAAATGCTTGTCGGTATCCATTAGGTTATTAACTGTTTTACAAGCATGCAATACAGTAGCGTGGTCTTTTCCTCCAATAGATGAGCCAATAGAAGCTAAAGAAGCTTTAGTCATGTGCTTAGCAAAATACATAGCAATCTGACGGGCTTGTACTATCTCTCGTTTACGTGTTTTACTACCAATTAGCTCAACAGGCATATTAAAATAGTTGCATACAACCTTCTGAATATAATCGATAGAAATTTCTCGTTTTGTACTCTTAACAAGTTTATCAATCATATCCTTAGCCAATCCTATTGTAATATCTTTACGATTAAGAGTAGCTTGAGCCAATAATGAAATCAATGCGCCTTCTAATTCTCTAACGCTACTGGTAATATGCGATGCTATATACTCAAGGACTTCTTCAGCAATTTCAATTCCGTCTTTATAGGTTTTAGTTTTAAGTATCTTAATGCGTGTTTCGAAATCAGGCTCTTGTAATTCGGCTGATAATCCCCATTTAAACCTTGACAACAATCGTTGTTCCATTCCATTTAATTCAACAGGAGGTTTATCTGAGGTAAGTACCAACTGCTTACCCATTTGGTGCAAATGATTAAATATCTGGAAGAATATTTCTTGTGTTCCCTCTTTTTTTGCAAAATAATGGACATCATCTACAATTAAAACATCCATCATTTGATAAAAATGGATAAAATCATTTCTGTTATTATTACGTGTTGCCTCCATGTACTGTGTTACAAATTTGTTGGCATTTACGTAAAGTACAATTTTCTCAGGGAATCGGTTTTTAACTTCTACGCCAATTGCTTGCGAAAGATGTGTTTTACCAAGCCCCGATGCTCCATATATAAACAATGGGTTAAAAGCAGTTTTACCAGGATTTTCGGCAACAGCATAACCTGCAGCTCTAGCTAGCCTATTACATTCACCTTCAACAAAGTTTTTAAAATTCGATTCGGGATTTAATTGTGGATCAACATGCAATTTTTTTATTCCGGGAATAACAAATGGATTTTTAATTGCACCTGCTTCCATATCTAATGGCACCTGCACCGGTTTATTGACAAGTTTTGACTTATCGTTTGCAGGAATTTTTACAGTATAAGGTTTTCGATTCTCGGAACTGTTATCCATAATAACATGATATTCCAACCTCGCATTTGTTCCAATTACTTTTTGGAGAGTTTTTCGAAGCAGATCGAGATATTGCTCTTCTAAAAACTCATAAAAGAAAGTACTTGGCACTTGTAAAGTAAGTACACTTTCTTCAAGCTTTATAGGAACAATAGGCTCAAACCATGTGCGAAAACTAATTTTTGGCACATTATCCCGTATAATCTGCAAACATTTACTCCATACTTCTACATAACTTTTAGGCATGAATCTTACTCCAAATTATTTAACATTTTACTTTTTCTTAAAAAGGGAACGCAAGATTGTAAAAAAATAATTCGTAAAAAAATATTTTTTTATTGTTTTATATTAAAAATATTTTAACGCAAACAGCACATTATCCCTATAAGTTGCACTTCTTTAACAACTTAGCATTTCGCTACTAAAATACAATTAATAAATAATCTCACTTTCCTCTCAGACCTTAAAAATAGAAATAAATTACGGCTAAAAAAAACACTTGAGTACTTTTTTTTAAATATTTTTTTACTTTTTCCAAGTAAATTTCAGATAATATTCATTTTCAGGTACTTGATATAAGTAATTTTCCTCTCATATTTAGGCAAATAATCACTT
>Ga0265295_1003804_pt1 | contig 21218 bp, 18 predicted proteins | sample Munlansysbiofilm_FD_192503 | JGI IMG/M metagenome (GOLD analysis project Ga0265295, IMG submission 192503) | Leachate microbial communities from a municipal landfill in Southern Ontario, Canada - Methane capture system biofilm | ecosystem: Engineered > Solid waste > Landfill > Unclassified ...
TGGAGTTGTTGGAAATAATTTTGACCCAAGTATTGCTGGTGCAGGAAATCATATAATACAATATAATATTACAAATGGTGCTTGTTCAGATTCTGACCAAATAACTGTTTATGTTGATGCCGAAGTTATTGCCACAATTACACCTGTTGGTCCATTTTGCGAAACCGATGCAGCAGTTGTTTTAAATGCTGTTAGCACAGGCGGAACTTGGTCTGGAACTGGAGTTGTTGGAAATAATTTTGACCCAAGTGTAGCTGGTGCAGGAAATCATATAATACAATATCATATTACAAATGGTGCTTGTTCAGATTCCGACACTGAAACTATCCACGTTGATGAAGAGGTTATTGCCACAATTACTCCTGTTGGTCCATTTTGTGAAACCGATGCAGCAGTTGTTTTAAATGCTGTTAGCCCAGGCGGAACTTGGTCTGGAACTGGAGTTGTTGGAAATAATTTTGACCCAAATATCGCTGGTGCAGGAGACCATATAATACAATATGATATTACAAACGGTGCTTGTTCAGACTTTGATACAGAAATTATTCATGTTGATGCTATTGTGGATGCCACAATTACTCCTGCTGGTCCATTTTGTGATGCCGATGCAGCAATTATTTTAAATGCTGTTAGTTCGGGCGGAATTTGGTCTGGAACTGGAATAACAGACCCAATTTCAGGTATATTTTCGCCTTCTATTGCTGGCGTCGGAGATTTTTTAATTACTTATAATGTTACTATAGGAGCATGTTCAGATTCAGACCAAACAACAATCCATATTGATGCTTATCCAGATGCCACAATTACTCCTGTTGGTCCATTTTGCGAAAATGATGCTATAATTACTTTAAATGCGGCTAATCCGGGAGGAATTTGGTCTGGAATTGGAGTTGTTGGAAACACCTTTAACCCAGGGATAACAGGTCAAGGAAATCATATTGTAAATTATCAAATAGTAAATGGAGCTTGTATTGCATCAGAGCAAATAATTATTCATGTAGATACAATTCCAAATGTCAGTATTACTCCAATAGGTCCATTTTGCGAAGATCTTGATTTTGCTTATTTAATTGCCACAAGTCCAAGTGGAACATGGAGTGGAACAGGTGTAACAAATCCTGCAACAGGACAATTTTCGCCATTATTTTCAGGTCCTGGTGATTTTCTAATTAGTTATGAAATTATTAATGGAATGTGTTCTGATAATGACTCATTTACAATTCATGTAGATAATGCTATTGATCCAACAATAAATCCAATTGGAGCAATTTGTCAAACTGCAGAACCAATTACTCTTACAGCTGCTAATCTTGGAGGAACTTGGGCAGGACAAGGCATCATAGATCCAATAAATGGAATTCTTGACCCATCGATGGTTGAGCATGGTAATAACACCATGACTTATACAATAATAAATGGAACTTGTATTTCTACTGACCTTCATATATATCAGGTAGATGCTGCTGTAGATGCAACAATTTTAAGTAATCCTGGCACTATCTGTATCGATAATCCCCCATTCGTACTAAACTCTGTACAATCTGGTGGAATATGGTCAGGGCAAGGTGTTAGTAATCCAAGCACAGGGGCTTATAGTCCTTTATCAGCTGGAGATGGCATTCACGAAATTGTATATTCATTACAAAATGGTACTTGTACAGATTCCGATACTATTTACATTACAGTTGATCCCATTCCTGATGCAACAATTATTCCTGTTGGTCCATTTTGCGAAACTGATGCGGTTATTAGCCTTACCGCTAATACTACAGGCGGTGTTTGGTCAGGAACTGGAGTTGTTGGAAATACATTTGACCCAAGTATCGCTGGAGCTGGAAACCATGTAATTTCTTATTTCATTACTGTTGGTGCTTGTTCAAATTTAGATACTGAAACCATTCATGTAGATCAAATTGTTGATGCTACAATAAATCCTATTGACCCTATTTGTGAAAATAGTGAGCCAATTACTCTTACAGTTATCAGTACAGGAGGAATTTGGTCAGGAACAGGAGTTTCTGGTAATCAATTTCACCCAACCGCAGTAGGACAAGGAACATATAATATAACTTATAACGTATCTAATGGGGTTTGTAACGACACCGATAATATCAACATCATAGTTGACGGATATACCTCTGTAAGTATCGACCCAGTAGAATCTTTTTGCGAAAACGATGCTCCCGTAAATCTAAGTGCTAATATCGCTGGAGGGAATTGGAGTGGTCAAGGAATTACAGATCTGATAAATGGAACATTCAATCCATCTGTTGCAGGTGTAGGAATTTTTAATATTGATTATATATTTAATAATGGAGCATGCGTTTCTAATTCTTCAATGATTATAACAGTAAATCCAAATCCTGTGGCTATTATAAGTAATTTAAGTTCAATATATTGTGAAAGCGAGCAATTTGTTACAATTGTTACTAGTCCTCCAGGAGGAACATTAAGCGGCAACGGAATATCAGGAGCAATATTTAATCCTAGTGTTGCTGGTCCAGGAAATCACATAATAAACTACGATATAACTAATGTATATGGATGCTCTGACAATACTCAAACTGATGTAATAGTTATAGAAAGTCCAATTGTGAGTGTTAGCCTACCTGATAACGAGTATTGCTTTGATGCTCCTACCGAATCATTATCAGGAACGCCTCCAGGAGGAGTATTCTCAGGAGCAGGTGTCTTAAATGCCAAATTCGTTCCTACTGAAGCTGGTCCAGGAACACACGAAATTACATATACCTATATTGACGAAAACGGCTGTACTGGTGTAGCAACATTTATGGTTGAGATTAGCGAACCATTACATCTTGAAATGTCAGGACAAAATTTAATCTGTTTTGGAGAAAATACTGGTCAAGTTAATGTACTCGTAAGTGGAGGAGTTCCTCCATATACATATTTATGGGATGATCCATTAAACTCAACAACAGAAAACCTTGATAACTTGTCATCAGGGAATTATACTGTTACTATAACAGATGCTTGGGGTTGTGATGAAATTAACAATATCAACATTAGCTCTCCTTCGCAACTTAATGTGTTTATAAGTTCAAGCGAAAACGCAAGCTGTTTTGGAGACTTAAACGCTTCTATTCAAGCGGGAGTCTCTGGAGGTACACCACCTTATTATTATATTTGGGATGATGCCTCATCAAGTACAACTTCTTATCTGCACAATATCGGTGCTGGAGACTACAATGTTACCATAACAGATAATAATGGATGTAGTGGTACAATTGGCAGTACAATATCCCAACCTGATGAAATTATTGCCGAAATTACCAGTTCTACAAATGTAACTTGTAATGGTGGCAATGATGGAACTGCGACTGTAAGTGTTATTGGTGGAACTCCTCCATATTCATATATTTGGAACAATCTTTCACACACTCCGATATCTACCGCACAACATTTAACTGCCGGGAATTATAGCGTCACAATAACAGATGCAAATGCTTGTACAACAAGTTCGTCTGTATCTATTACTGAACCAACAGAAATCACTTCTTCAACTCATACAACTGATGTTATTTGTACTCTCAATCTTGGGTCTGCGTCAATAACTGTAGATGGTGGCGTTACTCCTTACTCATATTTATGGTCTAATGGAAATAATACCAATACATCTAATAACCTAAGTGCAGGAAATTATACAGTAACTGTAACAGATAATAATAGCTGTACTCATTCTCAAAGTGTTGAAATAGGTATTTCAGGTTCTATTCATGCAAATATCCGAGAAGTTGAAGGTATTTTATGTTATAATTCTAACGACGGAATACTACAAGGATATAGTAATAATGGAGAAAACCCTTTAAGCTACTTCTGGTCAAATGCTGCACGTACTGAATTTAACAATAATTTATTTCCAGGACACTATGAATTAACAATAATTGATGATTGGGGATGTACGGGGACAAACTCTTACGATTTAAGCAATGTTTCACAAATTAGCATAATCGAATCTATCGTAAGCGTTGGATGTGCTGGAGATGAAAGTGGAGCAATTTCTGTTCAAGTCTCGGGTGGAACACCTCAATATTTAATAAACTGGAGTACTGGAACATCAGGAGCAAGTATTACTGGAGTTTCTCCTGGCAATTATAGTTTAACAGTTACCGATGCAAATAGCTGTACAATTAGTGAGACTTATTTTGTTGGAACAGCAAATCCTATTGCAATTAACCTGTTGGCAAAAGATATTAGTTGTTACGGTTACCACGACGGCTCTATTTCGATAAATGCAATGGGTGGCACCCCTCCATTTACATACAAGTGGAATTTTGAAAGCAACAACTTTACTGGTGCAAGCATAAGTAATCTCTATCCAGGATTGTATAACATTACTATTAGTGATGCACAAGGCTGTAAACTTGATACACTTGTAGAACTAACACAACCCGAACAAATTGATTATACATTCATTACTATTAACCCAAGCTGCATCGGAAATGATGATGGTTACATCGAAATTGCTGTAATAGGAGGGAATCCACCATATTTATTCGAATGGGGCGAGCAAACAGCATCTATTGAGTATATTTCTGGTTTAATGCAAGGAAATTACGCATTTACAATTACCGACAATAATGGCTGTTTCCTTGAAACTGAGAATATTAAACTAATAGATACAGATGTTGACTGTCTTACAATTCCAAATGCGTTTACTCCAAATGGTGATGGCATAAATGACACATGGATAATTGAAAACATTGAAATGTTTCCGTGGGCATTAATCCAAGTTTTTAACAGATGGGGACAATTAGTATTTGAAGGATATGGTGCAGGGAAACCTTGGAATGGAACATGGAATGGAAAAATAGTTCCAACTGGCTCATACATATATACTGTTGATATATTTAATGGCACTAAATATTGCGGAATTGTTACAGTAGTTCAATAAATTTTGTAACAAAAATAACAACAAGCCTAAAATTGATTTTTTAGTTACACTGCGATAAGTTGATATTGCCAGTACTGGCGAAGTCGAAGAGCCTTAGGGCTTGACAATCCCTAAGCTAATTCGTAAACTCGGTTCTTGTAAATACTATTTACCAACTAATTCGGCAGTTCTGGCTTTAACATTAACTCTGTGTTTTTGGGTAAATTTATCAATATATTGCCATTGAACTGTAAAAATCTCACCAAATGTTGCAGCATCATTAGATATCCACCACGTGTATGTGTCTTCCTGTCCTTTAGATAGCATCTGATTACCCGCAATCTCAGCTCCATTATATAAACTCAATGGATTATTGACGCTGTCATTTACGATGAAATTAACATACTGCGACCTTTTTATAGCTCCAAGATTAGGAATGGGCGTATCACCAATGTTTTTTATCTTTAGTGTAAAATATATTGCAGTTTTGTTCACATCTCTATCACGTGTATAGTCATTCTCAGCAAAACTTACAAAAGATTCAATAATAAAATCTTTAGTATTTTGATTATTAGTATATGCTTGAGAAAAACTCGTTTTCAAACTGCAAATAATTATAAATGCGATAAAAATAGATGTTTTCATAATGACTTTTTTAATTTTATTGACAATAGATACAAAATCTTGCATGATTCCACAAGGCAGCATTAAATGTACAAAGACTAAAAAAATCATTAATTAAGAAATACAGATTAAAAAAAACAATAAAATATTTGGTAGAATAAAAATCATTTCGTTATTTTGCGTAATGACAAAATGAAATTTAAATTTTACTGAAATGAAAATGAATATTAAAATTCTCGGGACAGGTTGTCCAAAGTGTAAAACACTTGAAAAATTGACAATCGAAGTAGTAAATGAAAATAACTTTGATGCAGAAGTTAGTAAAGTTGAAGACATTGTGCAAATTATGAATTATGGAGTTATGGGTACACCAGCATTGGTAATTAATGAAAAAGTACTTATTAGCGGACGAGTTCCTTCAAAGGATGAAATTATAAAACTGATTAAAAACCTCATCAATGGCTAAGAAAAAAGAATTTTCACAGGATATAACAGAGATTGCAAAGTTTTCTAAAGCTATGAGCCATCCAGTAAGAGTTTATATAATGAAGAAATTATCTAAAATGAATGCTTGTTGCTATAGTGGTGATCTTGTAGATGAATTACCTGTAGGAAGATCTGCATTGTCTCAGCACCTAAAAGAACTAAAGTTTGCAGGATTGATTCAGGGAGAAATAGAACCACCTTACATTAAGTACTGCATTAATAGAGAAAATTTTGAAAAAGCTAAAATCATGTGTTATGATTTTTTTGAGAAAAACGATGAATAATATTAACCAAAAAAGTGAAGTAAAATGAAAACAAAAATTGTCTTTTTATTAATTGCAACAATTTTTTTTGTTGCGTGTAATCAAAGTTCTCAAAAAGCGAACGATGAACAAGTCAAAACCGAAATTACTCAAAACCCTAAACTCCGACTTCAGATTTATTATTTCCATGCGACTAATCGATGTCCTACCTGCAATAGTATTGAAACAAATGTAAAATTAGTTTTAGAAGAAAATTTTAAAAATGAAATTGAAAAAGGTATTATCAATTTTGTTTCATTAAACATTGACGAAAAAAACAATAAAAAATTAGTAGAAAAATATGAAATTTATGGATCTTCTCTGCATTTAGTACAGATCAATGATGGCAAAGAAAAAGATAATGATTTTACTGATTATGCTTTTTCGTATTCAAGAAACAAAACTGATTATTTTCTTAAAGGAATGCAAGACACAATTAATTATTTTATAAACCACTAATAATTTGAAATATGAAAAGTAAAAATTTAGTTTTAGTTATGTTCACTTTATTGTCGGTAAGTGTATTTGCCCAAAACAAGGGAACAAAAGTAGAAGTTCTTTATTTTAAAGCACAATTGGCTTGTTGCCAGGCAAGAGCTTGTAATACTTTAGAAGTAGATGTTCAAAAAGTAATTGACAATAACTTCAAAAATAATAATGTAAGTTTTAAAGAAATTAAATTAAATGATTCTGCAAATTCGGAATTAATAAAAACTTACAATGCGAAATCACAAACAGTAGTATTAGTAGCCACTAAAAAAAGCAAAAGGATTTCAGTAGATGTATCAGATATCGTTTCAGAATATGCAAAAAATAGTGATTTTGAAGTATTTCAAAAGAAATTAAGCGAACAAATTAATCAATTGCTATAAACATGGAATTTCTTCAAAACATATTAGACGGCAGTAGTTTTCCAATTTTGTCAGCATTTATACTGGGACTAATGACCGCCATAAGTCCCTGTCCTTTGGCAACCAATATTACTGCCATTGCATTTATTGGAAAGAACATTGAAAATAAACGTAAAGTTTTTATAAATGGACTTCTTTACACATTAGGAAGAGCAATAACCTATGTTACACTTGGTGTAATTTTATTTTTTGGGGCAAGCAAATTTCATATTGCTTCGTTTCTTCAAAGCAATGGCGAGAAATTTTTAGGTCCTTTGTTATTAATTATTGGGATTTTTATGCTTGACTTTATTAAAATCAAGTTCCCTGGACTTGGTAAATTAACAGACAAATTTCAAAATAACGAAAAACAAGGGGGCTGGCTTAGTGCTTTACTAATGGGAATTTTATTTGCTTTAGCATTTTGTCCATATAGTGGTGTATTATACTTTGGTATGTTAATACCAATGACAATTTCAAGTTCATCTGGTTTAATTTTACCATTAGTATTTGCCATTGCTACTGGCTTACCTGTTATTGTTTTTGCATACCTTATAGCCTTTACTTTATCGAGCGTAGGCAAATTATACAGCCGTTTAAAAACATTTGAGTTATGGTTTCGCAGGATAGTTTCTGTTATATTTATAGTTGCAGGACTGTATTATATTTTTATTTTTTTTATTAAATAAAAACAATTATGAAAATATTAATTCTCTGTACAGGAAACAGTTGTCGCAGTCAAATGGCACATGGTTTTTTACAATCTTTTGACAAAGATTTGGAGGTTTTTTCGGCAGGAACAGAACCTTCCGAAAAAGTAAATACTAATGCAGTTCAAGTAATGCAAGAAATTGGGATTGATATTAGCAAGCACTTACCCAAACACATTAATCAATATTTACAAGAAACTTGGGATTATGTAATTACAGTTTGTGATGATGCAAATGAAACTTGCCCTGTATTTATTGGGAGTGTAAAAAAACGTTTACATATTGGTTTTGAAGACCCCTCAAAAACAAAAGGGAAGGAAGAATTTATTATGAGAGAATTTCGTAAAGTAAGAGACGAAATTAATGCAGAATTTTACAAATTTTATAAAAATCTTAGAATTTGACCTTATGCCTTCAAATAAACGACAACGAGTTTTTAAACATTAAATAATATGGAAACAAAAAAAGAAATTAAAATTCTTGTCTGGATTACAATAGTTTTTGGTCTTGCATTTTTTTTACCAATAGAAAGTGCCAGATTTAACACCGCAATTGCTGCCACTTTTGACCTTGTAAAATGGTATGCTCGTGAGCATGTAATATTATGTTTGTTACCCGCATTTTTTATTGCTGGAGTGATATCTATTTTCGTGAGCCAAGGTTCTGTACTTAAATATTTTGGAGCCAATGCAAAAAAATGGTTAGCATATACAGTTGCTGCAGTTTCTGGAACAATTTTGGCTGTCTGTTCTTGTACAATTTTGCCGCTATTTTCAAGCATTCACAAACGAGGTGCTGGATTAGGACCAGCAGTGGCATTTTTATATTCAGGACCAGCAATAAATATTCTAGCAATTATTTTAACCGCTCGTATTCTTGGTTTTGAGATGGGAGTAGCTAGAATTATTGGGGCAGTTTCATTTAGTGTTATAATCGGTGGGTTAATGTCATTAATTTATCGTAAAGAAGAGAAAGTAAAAAAAGAAGAACAAATGAATTTAGAATCACCCCCTGAGAAAAGACCAATGTGGCAAACCTCATTTCATTTCTTCATTTTAGTTTTAATATTAGTTTTCGCTAATTGGGGAGCACCGGCATCAGGCGACACATCAAGTACATGGTATTATATCTGGTTTTACAAATGGTATATTACCTCCTTCTTTGGTCTTGGGTTAATATTGTCGCTGATTTATATACTGAAAATTAAGTGGCAATGGGTAATAGCTGTTGTTTTAGCAACAGGTTTGGCTGCATTTTTATCATCCACCTATATTCAAGATGCTAAAATGGCTCCTTTAGTTCCTGTACTTGTTGGTATTGCAGGTTTGAGCATAATTACTCTTTTAGATAAACGCGACCCTGATAATAAAGAATGGACATTGTCAACTTGGGGCTTTGCTAAACAAATATTACCATTATTGGCAATAGGGGTTATTACTGCTGGTTTTTTATTAGGGTCAACTCACGATGGACAAACAATTGCAGGAATAATTCCAAATGAGTGGATTTCTAATCTTGTTGGAGGGAATAGCATTTTTTCAAATTTCTTTGCCTCTATTGTTGGAGCGTTTATGTACTTTGCTACTTTGACAGAAGTGCCGATATTGCAAGGGCTAATTGCTGCAGGAATGGGTAAAGGACCTGCACTTGCCTTATTACTTGCTGGACCATCTTTATCTTTGCCAAATATGTTAGTGATCCGTGGTGTTATGGGAACACAGAAAACTGTTGTTTATGTTGTTTTAGTGGTAATAATGGCTACTATTTCAGGTTTGATTTATGGAAGTGTTTTTTAAAAGACGGTATTTAAAACATATTTTATAAACACCTATTTACTAATTGAGTTGATTACAAACCAATTTTCGATGTTTTAAATAGATTATTATAAGGATTTTCTTATTTTTGTAAAAAACTTCAAAAACATGACTTTATCAATAATAATTACTATCTGTGCACTCTTATTATTGGCTTACATTTTCGATCTCACTTCGTCCAAAACACGTATCCCCACAGTAATAATATTATTAGTCCTTGGATATTTAGTTAGGCAAGGGGTTGATTTTTTAAACATTACGGTTCCTGACTTAAATATGTTTTTACAATTATTTGGAACTTTAGGACTTATACTTATTGTATTAGAAGGAGGTCTTGATCTTGAGTTCAATAAATCTAAGCTAAAAATAATTAATAAGTCTTTTCTAATTTCAATTTTGTCAATAGTGGTTTTGAGCTTTATTTTTACGTTAATACTGCAATTGATGAGCGATTCCTCAATAAAAGACAGCTTAATAAATGCGATTCCTATATGTGTTATAAGTAGTGCAATTGCTATTCCAACTGTTCATAATCTTTCAAAAGATAAAAAGGAATTTGTAATTTATGAAAGTAGTTTTTCAGATGTTATTGGAGTAGTGGCTTTTGATTTTCTTATCACTCATCAAGTTATAAATGCTCAAGCTTTTGGACAGTTTGGAGTTGATATGTTGATACTTATTGCAGTTTCATTTTTTGCAACTATTTTACTTTTATTTTTATTACGTAAAATTAATCATCATATTAAATTTATTCCAATAATAATTCTGATAGTTCTAATTTATGCTGTAGCTGAGGTTTTTCATCTTCCAGCTCTAATATTTATTTTAATTTTTGGCCTTTTCATAGGAAACCTTGGGAGACTTCAAAAAATAAACATTATAAAAAAACTAAACCCTGAAATACTGCTCAAAGAAGTTGATAAGTTTAGTGAACTTCTTAAGGAAGGAGCATTTTTAATTAGAACACTATTCTTTTTAATTTTTGGTTTTTTAATCGAAACATCAGAACTGTTAAATCCCTCAACTTTTTTATTGGCAATTGGAATTGTTGCAATAATATTCCTATCGCGTTGGGGAATTTTATTACTGTTTAAATTAAAAGTTAAACCTCTTGTTTATGTTGCTCCAAGAGGATTAATAACAATATTGTTGTTTTTTGCAATCCCAGAAGCATTACAAAGTACGATTATTAACAAATCTCTCATTATTCAAGTTATTGTTCTTAGTGCAATTGTAATGATGGTCGGGATGATGCTATCCCAAGAGCCGTCGCCAGATCAAAAGCTAGAATCCGCTGATGATTTAACTGGTGATGACAATAATAATAAGGGTGAACAATCTGTACCTGACGAAATTCTCGATATAAAAGATGTAACTGATATTAATAAACCAACAGAAATAGATGCTGAGGAAGAAACTGGCACATTTGAATAATGAAGCACATCTTTAAAATTACATATTTGTTGGTGCTATGCATTACAATTGTCAATGTATCTTGCATTAAAAAAGTACCAATTAATGATGTAAATACCATAACTGATTTTGAAATTAGAAAAACCCAATTAGAAACTTATTTCCCTGAGTATTTCAAAGGGCTTGATGAACAAAATCTGTCATCGCAAGAAGTAAAATGTTTGGAACATATTTTTGCTTATATGCCAATTAGCGATTACACAAATTATGAGTTTGATTTTTGGTTACAACATGTAAGAGCATCTATAACAGCATGCGAAACTTTTGCTTGGGCAGATAGTATCCCTGATGATATTTTTATGTCTTATGTTTTGCCGCCACGTGTAAATAATGAGAATTTGGACACTGCTCGAATTGTCTTTCTTAAAGAGTTTCAAAAATTGTTTGCCGATAAAAATCTAAATGTTGAGCAAGTAGTACTTGAAATTAATCATTGGTGCAATTCTAAAGTAATATATTGTGGAACAGATGAGAGAACAATATCTCCTTTAGCAGCTATTCGCTCTGGTTTTGGAAGATGTGGCGAAGAATCCACATTTGCTGTTACAGCATTAAGAGCTGCAGGCATTCCAGCACGTCAGGTTTACACGCCTCGTTGGGTGCATACAGACGATAATCACGCTTGGGTTGAGATTTGGATAAACAACAAATGGCATTATCTTGGAGCATGCGAACCCGCTCCTGTGCTAAATACTGGTTGGTTTGATATTCCTGCTACGCGTACAATGTTGGTGCATACAAAACAATTTGGAAAAACTGGCACAAATAATCCGAATTTATTAAATCAAAACGAAAATTTTACTTGGGTTAATGTCCTAAGTACTTATGCTCCAATTAAAAAAATTAAAGTAAGAGTTACAAGTGAAAATAATATTCCTTTATGGGGCGTAAAAGTAAAATATCAAATATACAATTATGCAGAAATGTATCCGCTTTACGAAACACAGACAAATTTGTACGGCGAATCAGAATTTACAACTGGTTATGGTAGTCTTGAAATCACCGTAAGTGATGACATTAATAGTTCCAGTATCATTGTTAACCCCTATTTTGAAGGACTTGTTAAAATTGTTTTGGGTAAAAAAGACAATTTCCCTGTTAAAACTATTAAATACATCCCACCAGTCGCCCAAAATATTGCTAAATTAGACGATAAACTAATTGCTAAAACCGAAAAACGGATAAACCAAAATGAACTAATACGAAAAAAATACGAAAAATCATTTTATACTGAATCTGCGGCAAAATATTTCGCAGAAACATTTGAATATAGCGAAGAGATTGTTCCTTATCTTGTAAATAGCCGAGGAAATTGGCAAGAAATTGAAAACTTTTTAATCGAAGCATCCTACCTGAATAAACATAATTTAGCAGTGAAAATTCTCCAAGTTATTTCCGAAAAAGACTTGCGAGACATAAATACAACTACTCTTTCTGAACATTTGCTATTTACTCCTGACAATGTCGATAAGAGTGTTCCCGATGATATTTATTATGAGTATATCGTAAATCCACGTGTTGAATTTGAGATGTTAAAACCTTACAGAAAACTTATTTTACAATCATTAAACACTCAACAGATTTCTTATTTTAAAAACAATCCCGAAAAAATAATAGATTGGATTACAAAAAATATCATTACTAAAATATATGCAGATAAGAATAGCATTTTAATTGATGAATTAAACAATTATAATGTTCCAATTACTCCAGATGCAGTACATAAATTCAAAATTTCTGATGCACGTTCACTAAAAATTTATTTTGTGGCATTTTGTCGAAGTTTGGGAATTCCTGCAAAAATCGACAATATTTCTGGTGTAACGCAGTATTATTTTGATAATACGTGGCATGATGCAATCCTACAAAAAACACAAGAAGACAAAAGCATTAAGCGAGCACAAGTATTTTTTGTAAATAACGATACGTCAATTCATTTAAAATATCGAATTAATTTTGCTCTATCAAAGTATGAAAAAGGAGAATTTAAAACTGTTGATTTAGGTTGGGAGATTCCAATTTCTGATTTTAAAAACGGGGTTCATATCCCAATAGGAAAATATATGTTATTAACCTCTGTTCGTAACGGAGACGGAAGTGTGGATGTGTTACGTAGTTATTTTGATGTTGCCGAAAATGACATTATGTATTTACAAGTTGCTTTACCTGCTCCAACTGCCAACTCACAAAGCAATATTGATTTTATTAATGGTAATATTCTCGACTTTGCAGGCAATTCGCTTAATACAAAATCTCTCTTGAGAAAAACTAATAATACTGCTTTTATTTGGCTTGCTCCAGGTACCGAGCCATCAAAACATATTATGCAAGATATTGCACCAATGATAGATAAGCTATCAAAACAAAATATCAATTTGTATTTTATTACTGATACTTATAACTTTGTTCCGCAAAACTTTAATTACAATAGAGATATGAATTATCTTTACGATAAAGGGCACAAGTTATTATCAAAAAACACTGTATGCAAAACGGCGGATGAAAGGAAAGACTTTCCAATTGTTATTCTAATAAATCAGCAAGAAAAAATAGTCTATAAGTCCTCAGGATATATTATTGGTATTGGTGATATTTTACTTCAAAAAGCTAAATGATATTTTGTTGGCGTGTTTAATTAACTTCTTAAACCAATAAGTATATAATTCAGGGTTATTTTCAATATCTTTTATAACAAAATCTAAATTTCCCCATTTAAAATCCATTACTTCTTTCGGATTAGGAGTTGGCGTGCCATTAAAAATACCAGTATAAACATGGTCTATTTCGTTTTCGATAATTTGATTATCAAATTTTATTTTATAACGAAACGAGAACGCAAATTCAAGTTTACAATCAAAGCCCATTTCGTACAATAATCGGTCGTGCCTGTAAGAATTAAAATCTATATTTTGTGGCAAATGGCTGCAACATGTATTTGTCCATAATCCGGGTGTATGATATTTTGATAATGCTCGTTGATGTAAAAGAATTTCAGATTTATCATTAAAAACTAAAATTGAAAAAGCTCTGTGTAAAAGCCCTTGACGATGAACCAACATTTTCTCTTCGTAAGAGATTATATTATCATTATCATCAACTAAGGCAATTTTTTCGAGTTTATTCATTTTAAAATTATTTTCCAAGAAGCTTAAACATATTTCTTTTATAATCTTCGACACCAGGCTGGTCAAAAGGATTTACACCTAACATATATCCGCTAATGCCACAAGCAAACTCAAAAAAGTAGAATAAAAATCCAATATTATATTCATCAATAGTGTCAAGTTCAATCAATAGATTTGGTACCCCACCATCAATATGAGCTTGTAATGTTCCTTCAAAAGCCTTGCGATTAACATATTCCATATCTTTGCCTGCGAGATAATTTAATTTATCAAGATTCTCAGTATCTTCAGGGATTATTGGTGCATTTGAATTATCATTAACATAGATTACTGTTTCAAAAATACTACGTTCGCCTTGCTGAATATATTGACCCATAGAATGAAGGTCTGTTGTAAAAGAAACAGAAGCTGGAAAAATTCCTTTATGCTGTTTGCCTTCACTTTCTCCATAAAGTTGTTTCCACCACTCGGCCACATAATTGAGTTTGAGATTATAATTTACCATTAATTCAATTTTGTACCCCGCAGCATAAAGTAAATTTCGCATGGCAGCATATTTCAACGCTGGATTTTCGGGGCTTTTTTCAAGGCATAAATCTTGTGCTATTGAAGCTCCTCTTAAGATTTCTTCAATATCATATCCTGCAATTGCAACAGGCAATAATCCTACTGGAGTAAAAATTGAAAATCTGCCACCAACATTATCAGGAATAACAAAATCTTTAAATCCTTCTTTGTCTGCTAATTCTCGCAAAGCTCCTTTATCTGCATCTGTGATTGCCACAACTCGTTTTTGGATTGTTTTTTTATCAAATCGATTTTTCATTTCGGAATACAATAAACGAAATGCAATTGCCGGCTCAGTGGTTGTGCCTGATTTAGAGATGATTACAATCCCAAATTCTTTATCTTTAAGATATTCAATTAGTTCGGTATGATATGCACCATTCAAATTATGTCCAGCAAAGATAATCTCGGGCGAAGTTTTTTTAAATGACTCTGATAATGATTCAATAACTGCTTTTGCTCCAAGGTAAGAGCCTCCAATACCAATAATTACGACAGCATCAAGATTATGAAAAGCTTCAGCAGTATCGTTAATTTCAGTAATATCTTCAATAGAATATGATTGTGGTAAATTAATCCAACCTAAAAATTCATTTCCCTCACCAGTTCCAGAGTTTAACGTTTCCATTTGCATCAAAGCATAATCAAAAGATTTGGAGTAAGATTTTTCGCCAGTAAATTTTATCGCTTTTTCAATATTTATTTTCATAAGATGTTTGTTTAGTAATTATTTGTAAAAATACAAAAACTTTGAGTTGTATTAAGCTATATTTGCAAAAAAAATATGTATAGTGGACAATACAAATGTTAATCGTATAAAAAACAGATTATATGTAATCATCTTTAAATCAAATACTCGCTGGGGAAAGTTGTTTGATGTGATTTTATTATTCGTGATTTTGATAAATCTACTTGCTGTAATGTTTGATAGTATTGAATACTACAAAACAAATTATGGTACTTGGCTTAGAATAATCGAATGGATTATAACAGGACTATTTACAATTGAATATGGTCTTAGGATATGGGTTTTAAATAAAAAATCAAAATATATTTTTAGTTTTTATGGCCTTGTTGATTTGTTGGCTATATTACCCTCATTTATTGGATTATTTATAGCAGGCACTCATTTGCTTACCGTCATCAGGACATTACGTTTACTAAGGATTTTTTCAATCTTTCAACTTAGTAACTACACAAAACAAGGCAATATTATAATCAAATCTATAACTAACAGTTGGTCAAAGATTTCTGTTTTTCTTTTATCTGTTTTTGTAGTTATTACAGTTATTGGAACCCTAATATATCTTATTGAGGGTGCCGACAACGGTTTTACCAATATCCCAATCTCAATATATTGGACAGTAGTTACAATTACCACGGTTGGGTATGGAGACATTTCGCCTATAACGCCTGTAGGTCAGTTTATTGCAAGTATTACTATGATAATTGGTTATGCTATTATTGCAGTACCCACAGGAATAATAACTGCCGAAACTTTAAATCAGAAAAACCAATCGGTAAAATGTTTTAAGTGTTTTTGTAATGAAAACGATGAGGATTCAAATTATTGCAAAGTTTGTGGTGAAAAATTAAATGCAACCCCTAAGGCTGACGCCCGAATATGAGTTTTTAATATTCGATAATTTTTGCTATATTTGAAAAAACTCTTACAAAAAAATGGATATTATAACAAAAGCAGCAGATAAAATAAAAAAGTCGGTATATCTAAGTTGTTTTACTGGTGCCGGCATTTCGATTGAAAGTGGGATTCCTGTTTTTCGAGGCGCAGATGGTCTTTACTCAAAATTTGACCAAAGTTTACTTGAAATCAGTAGCTATCAATATAACACAGCAGAATCATGGAAAGCAATAAAAGCTGTTTTCTATGATAGTTTTGTAAATGCACGACCAAATCCTGCACATGAAATCTTAGCTAAATGGGAAAATAGTGGATTATTAAAAGCGGTTGTAACTCAAAATATTGATAATTTACATAGCGCAGCAGGTAGCAAAAATGTGATAGAATATCATGGTAATAAAGAGTACTTCGTATGCTTTGATTGTGCAGAAAGATATAGTAATAACGAATTAGAACTTACCGATAATCCACCAAAATGTTTAAAATGTGGCGGATTGTTAAAACCAGACTTTATATTTTTTGGTGAGGCTATTCCGTCTGATGCAGCAAGATTATCGCATGAAGCAGCAAAAAAATCGGATGTGCATTTGATAATTGGTACTACAGGTACAGTGCAACCAGCAGCTTATATCCCGTATTATGCAAAAAGAGCAGGAGCTTTAATTATTGAGATAAATCCAGAAGAATCAAGTTTTACAACAACAATAAGCGATATGTTTATTAAAATGACAGCAAGTGAAGCTATGCAAAAACTAGATAAAATAATTTTTCCTTAAAATAAATTCAAAATGAAAATTGTATTTGTAGAACCTCTTGGAGTTGATATTAAACTATTAGAAAGTCTTAAAATTTATTTTAAAACTCAAGGACATTATTTAAGATATTTTCATGACCGAAATGAAAATCCCGAAGAAATAATTAAAAGAACAGGCGATGCCGATATTTTAACGGTAAGTAATATCCCAATAAATAAAAAAATAATTGATGCTTGTCCTAACTTAAAACTTATTAATGTAGCTTTTACTGGCTATGACCATATTGACCTTGAAGCGTGTAAAAAACGTAGTATTATGGTTTGTAATGCCGCAGGATATTCAACTACAGCAGTGTCGGAGTTGAGTTTAGGACTTGCGATATCGCTTTTAAGAAATATAGTCAAACTTGACGCAAATACTCGAATTCCAGGCGATAGAAATAATTATCTCGGTATTGAATTAAGTGGTAAAAAAGTTGGAATTATCGGTACAGGTAATATTGGATTGGCAACTGCAAAACTTTTTCATGCCTTTGGGTGCGAAATACTTGCATATAGTAGAACAACTAAAAATATCGATTTTTTAAATTATGTTTCACTTGATAAGCTTCTTACAGATTCTGATATTATAAGTTTACATATTCCAGCAAATGATGAAACAAAAAATATCATAAACGAAGAAAAACTTAATTTAATGAAATCGTCTGCAATTTTGATAAACACTGCTCGAGGGCAAGTTGTTGATACGCAGGCCCTTGCTCGTGCGTTAAAGTCAAATAAAATTGCTGGTGCAGGTATTGATATTTATGAACAAGAACCACCATTACCAAAAAATCATCCGCTATTAGATGCCCCAAACACAATTCTTACGCCTCATATTGCTTACGCAACAAAGGAAGCCATGATTAAACGACTTGGAATTGTAAAAACTAATATTGAAAGTTTTGTTAAAGGAGATTTACAAAACAAGATTATTTAATCTTTAAAAGCAGGAGTGCAGTAATTATTTCAAGTTTATTACATTATTAACTGCCAGAAATTACAAACTTAATGTAATAAAACTATAAAAACATCTCAAAAACCCTATTTACAACTAAATATTTACTTGGGCTAATGTCCACAAATACAATCAATTAAAAAAAACTATTAAGGTTAACTAAAAACTTAGTTGGTAAACTAAAATATTAGTTGTATATTTGCGTTATAGAATTAAAGGAAATACAAAATGAAAGAGTTAACAAAGGTAGAAGAACAAATTATGCAGATCTTATGGCAACTTGAAAAAGGTTTTGTAAATGACATAATTAAAGAACTGCCAGAACCTAAACCTGCGTATAGTACTGTATCCACAATTGTTAGAATATTAGCGAATAAGGGCTTCGTTGCACATAGAGTTTATGGCAATACGCATGAGTATTTTCCATTAATATCTAAAGAAAGTTATAAAAAAAGAAGTTTAAATAAATTAGTAAATAATTATTTTGATAATTCATATAAAAATCTTGTGTCATTTTTTGCACAGGACGATAAGATTAGCGAAGAAGAGTTGAAGGAGATGAAAAAAATGATTGAAGATGAATTAAAAAATAAAAAATAAAAATAATATGAATGAGTTTATGAAATATTTAATTCAAGTAATTGCTGCTTCGGGAGTTTTATATTTATTTTATTTTTTGTTCCTTAAAAATAATACCTATTTCAAGTTAAACAGATATTATCTTTTAATCTCATTAATATTGCCTCCAATATTACCTTTTATTAATATTCCTGTAAGTCCACAAGAAACTATATACAGTCTTTCAATTATTCTTGATGAAATCATTGTAACATCTGGAGGAGAAGTTATCCAAGCAAATCCTAAAACTGTAAATTATAGCATCTTATTTTACAGTATTATTGCTGCAATTTTTATATTAAGAATTATATGGGCTACAATCTCTATTTATATAATATCACGAAAGTCAGGAAAAGACAAGATTGGGGAATATATTATTGTTTCTACTACAGATAAGATCAATCCTTTTTCTGTATTCAAATATATTTTTGTTAGTAAAAGTCATTTTGATGACAGAGAAGGTCTTGAACAGATAATATCACACGAAGCAGTTCATATAAAGCAATTACATAGTATTGATAATTTTATTGCAGAGATAATTTGTTCTGTATTTTGGATAAATCCGTTTGTATGGATTACTAAAGATAATTTAAAATCAACCCACGAATATTTAGCGGATGAAAAGGTTATGGAGCAAGGCTTTGACACAGCAGGATATTTTAAGCTCCTTTTTGAGAATGTAGTTGGTAAAAGATTTGGGTTGGCCAACAATTTTAATGAGTCACTAACTTTAAAAAGAATGAAAATGATGAAAAAAAAACGTTCGCCACGCTACTTGCGTTGGCTTTATCTTATGGCTTTGCCATTAATTGGAGTAATAATTTTTACAATTTCTTGTACTGAGAAGCAAACAAAAACCGAGCAGGTTGATAAAGAAACACAGAAAAAAATTGTAGAAGCAGAAGAAAAAATATATCAATACATGGAAGCAGATGTTGAACCTCAATTTCCTGGAGGACAAAAAGAGTTTATGAATTATATTATAAACGAAATCAATTATCCAGAACAATCAAAACTCGATGGAATTGAAGGTAGAGTTTTTATAAAATTTATAATCTCTAAAACTGGAGAAATAATAAATGCTAGTGTTGCGTCCTCTGTTAACGAAACTCTTGACGCTGAGGCCTTGAGGGTTGTATCAGGAATGCCAAAGTGGACTCCTGGCGAAATTGAAGGACAACCTGTAAATGTAGAATTTGTTGTTCCAATTCATTTTAAATTGGAATAAAACAATAGAATTATTTCTCTATAACAATATCATATTTATCTAAGAGTCCAACTATATCAGGCAAAGAGAATTTTGCTTTTCTAATACGGTTGTTTTCTGGATTGATAGAGTAGTTTGTGCTTGTTCTAAAATCTACTTTTTCAAGAATAGAATTATTAAATATGCTGCCTGTTAAATCGCAATTATCAAAATTTGCACCTGTAAGATTACAACCAGTAAAATCTACTTCTTGTAATTGGCAATTTTTAAAAACTGTTTTTTTGATATTAATTTCAAAAAACGATGAGTTGCTAAGCAAACAGGAATCGAAAAAAAAGGATAATCCGAAATCATTACAAGTTTCGAAATGAAGTCCTAATATTTTACAGGCTTTAAATTTTGTATCGCGAAAAGCTGAGTTCACTAATTTTGTTAAACTTAAATTACAATCAATAAATTCACAATCTAAAAAGATTATTTCAGATAAATCTGCATTAGAAAAATCGCAATTATTAAATATGCAATTTTCATACTCCCCTTTTTTGAGTGAATTTGTCTGAAAATTTAATTTATCATAAGTTTTTTCTTCGATATAAGTCATAATTGTTTTTGTTGTATTTTAAATTAATATTATTTGATAAAACTATTGCTAAACGCGTAAAATACTTGAAATGTATCGTCCCTAACGGGACTTTAAAACATTGATTAGTAAGCTTTACCAATGTTTTGTCCCTACGGGACTGAACACAATTAAAGTACATCAAATATCAATAAGAGTGTTTTTAACATTCCCCTTTTTTGAGTGAATTTGTCTGAAAATTTAATTTATCATAAGTTTTTTCTTCGATATAAGTCATAATTGTTTTTGTTGTATTTTAAATTAATATTATTTAATAAAACTATTGCTAACGCGTAAAATACTTGAAATGTATCGTCCCTAACGGGACTGAACACAATTAAAGTACATCAAATATCAATAAGAGTGTTTTTAATACTCCCCTTTTTTGAGTGAATTTGTCTGAAAATTTAATTTATCATAAGTTTTTTCTTCGATATAAGTCATAATTGTTTTTGTTGTATTTTAAATTAATATTATTTGATAAAACTATTGCTAA
>Ga0265295_1003806_pt1 | contig 21211 bp, 21 predicted proteins | sample Munlansysbiofilm_FD_192503 | JGI IMG/M metagenome (GOLD analysis project Ga0265295, IMG submission 192503) | Leachate microbial communities from a municipal landfill in Southern Ontario, Canada - Methane capture system biofilm | ecosystem: Engineered > Solid waste > Landfill > Unclassified ...
TGGAATTCATTTCAATTTGCTGGAATTCATTTCAATTTGCTGGAATTCATTTCAATTTGTTGGAATTCATTTCAATTTGTTGGAATTCATTTCAATTTGTTGGAATTTATTCAATTTGTTAAAATTCATTCAAAAATACTCTTAATTATCCAATCTTCGTTGAAATATTCTTTCAAAAAATATCATACTTATTTCATTATTCTTTATTTCAAAAAACTTCAAAAAAATTTAAATTTATTTCAAAACTATTTCAAAACATTTCAATTTCTATCGTTAAATATTCAATCCGGGTGAAAAAACATGACATCTCAAAATAATAATGACGGGAAATATTCCGAAAAAATACAAAAAGCGCTTCAGGCGATTCGGGACGGGAAATTCTTCTTGCTTTATGATTCCGAAAAAAGAGAAGGGGAAACCGATTTCGTTATTGCGGCAACGGCCGTTCAATCCTCCGACGTCAAACGCATGAGAAAAGACGGCGGCGGATTGATTTGCGTTGCGGTCAGTCCCAAAGCATCCGAAATCATGAAATTGCCTTTTATGGCGGACGTGGTAACGGCGGCGGCCACCAACACTCAAATCTCCCCCAAATTGGAAATCGGAACCTTTGTGGAAAAAGAAGGCGACATTCAATACGATAAAAAATCTTCCTTTTCCCTTTGGGTCAACCATCGCCAAAACAGAACCGGAATCCCGGACGACGACCGCTCTTATACGATTCGCCGTCTCGGGGAAATGACAAAAACCGCCCTTTCCGGAGAGCCGGTTGATTTTGCCTCCGAATTCAGAACGCCCGGGCACACCGCAACCCTTCGCGCCTCCAAAGGATTGTTGGACGAACGCCGCGGCCAAACCGAACTCTCAATCGCTCTCGCGTTGATGGCAAAAACGACGCCGGCGATGGTCGTTTGTGAAATGCTGGACGATACGAACGGAAAAGCGCTTTCCAAGGAAGACGCAATCGCCTACGGCAAACAAAACGACATGGTCTTTTTGGAAGGATGGGAAGTCGTCGAAGCTTTTGAAATTTGGAAAAAAGAGGGTATTGAAGCTTAATTCTTTTTTTAAAAATCCGGAGAACTCGATGATTTCTTTTGATTTTTTAAAAATATTTTTTGAAACAGAAGTATTTTATTTCAGAATTGTATTGATGAGTTTGAATTTTTCAATATTCATTTTTTTAAAAAACATTTTATATTTTTATTCAGGTGATATCAAATGACAAAAACAGCTGCCGTCATCCGCGGAGACGGCGTAGGACCCGAATTGGTTGATGCCATGCTTAAAGTTTTAAAAGCGTCCGGAACGAACGTGGAATTTAAAATGTGCGACGCCGGAGAAACGTGGTGGAAAGCCAACGGCGGAAATTCTCTCATTCCCGATGAAACGTGGGAAATCATGAAAAACGCGGACGCCTGCTTTAAAGGCCCGACCACAACGCCCGGCGGCATCGGCTCTCCGAGAAGCGTTGCAGTTTCCATTCGCAAACACTTTGATTTGTACGCCAACGTTCGCCCGATTCAAACGATTCCCGGCGCCGAAGGTCCGTTGGGAGCGGTTGAGCACGTTTGCGTTCGCGAAGGAACGGAAGGGCTTTACATCGGCGAAGAAGTTCAATTAACGGACGACGTTGTCATCGCAATCCGAAAAATTACAAAAACTTCCTCCCGAAAAATTGCGAAATACGCTTTTGAAGAAGCCAAACGCCGCGGATACAAAGCGGTGGTTCCGATTCACAAAAGCAATATCTTAAAACGCACTTGCGGGACATTTTTGGAAATCGTTGAAGAAGTTGCCAAAGACTACCCCGATATCGACGTTTGGGAATATCACATTGACAACATCGCCATGCAATTGATTAAAAACCCGCAAATGTTTGACCAAACCATTCTGCTGTCTACGAATTTGTTCATGGACGTTATCAGCGAAGAATGTTCCGCGCTTGTCGGCAGCATCGGCATGATTTATTCCGCAAATATCGGCGACAATTACGCCATGTTTGAGCCGGCGCACGGATCCGCTCCCAAGTACACGGGAATGGACAAAGTCAATCCCTACGCCACCATTTTGGCCGGCGCGTGGATGTTGGATTACCTCGGAGAAATCGAACAATCCCAAAAGATTTTCAAAGCCGCCGAGCAGGCCATTGCCGCCGGATACGTGACATACGACATGGGCGGCGACAAAAAATTAAGCGAAGTCGCCGACAAATTGGTCGAGATTTTAACAAAATAAAGAGAGAGACATCATTTTCTCTTTTTCATTCTTTTTTTGTTTGTCACGATTTTATTTCGTTTGCTTTTTCTTCAATATTTTGTTTCATTTTTTAATGTTTTTTAAATTCGTTTTTCCGTTTTTATTTTTGTTTTAATCCGTTTTTATTTTTTTTATTTCGTTAAAAACGGTGCCATTCGCGCGCGGCGCGGCGGCCGGTAAAACGGCAAGCGCGGGCTGTAAATAATACAGAAAACCGATGACAAATCCCGGATGCAAACAGAATGCAGCCGTGCGAACGCAAACCGAGGGCGACAATAAAAATATGACTCAGAGGCGGCGAAAATATATGACGATGGCGTTTATCCCTGATTTTATCCGTCAAATTAAAATTAAAAAATCTTTGAATCATAATTTATTTAACGGACCGTGCGGTATTTGTTTGGGTTGTTTAATTTATGATTCTATTATTTTCGAAAACGGGAGGGGATTAGTTTGAATAAAAATCGGATTGAGGGCGGGGCTGAAACGAAACCCGCCTTTATGGATGAAAATCTCGGTTTGCCGGAAAGATTGGCGCATCTTCAAGCCGTTTCAGACCCGACGATGGAGGAATTGATTTCCTGCGTCCTGCTTCTTTTTAATCCCTCCGAGAATGAAATTCTTCAAGCCGCCGTTTTGCCGGTTTTAAAACGTGCCGGGTTGCGGGCGTCTATTCTTCTTTACGGGAAATACTTATCCTCTTCCGGACTTGACGTTTCTTCCGTCATTAGAATTTCATACGCGCTTTCTCAAATCATTGAATCTCCGGATATCTATTTCTTGGAGTTTTTTAAAAGCGATATCCCGCGCGTTCGCCAAAACGGCGTTATCGGACTCGCCCAAAAAAACGATCCGGATTTCTCATCCGCTTTTCAAATCATTTTACAAAACGATTCCGATCCCGAAACCGCTTTTGAAGCCGCCGTTTCTCTTGAAAAACTCGGGCCCCAATCGTTGAAATATTTGGAAGAGGTTTTAAAATCCGATATAAAAGCAAACCCTCAAAACAACGCAAACACCCGTCCTCTCGATGATCACGTGATTTCAAAAGTGCTTGAAGTTTCGGGGGAGTTTGGAAACGAAAATACAATTCCTTATATCATTCCTTATTTTTCCCATCCGGATGGACGTGTTTCAAATTCGGCAAAAGAAGCCGTTTTAAAAATAAAATCAAGAGTGTAATCTTTTAATCGTTTCTTGAAAATCCCAAATATGACCGCTCATATTTGATTTTTTTTGTAAGCGTTGCGATCAAAAAATAATCGGAAATTTGCGGATGCATCCCAAATATCAAAAAAACATCACTTTCTGTTTTTCGACTACATTTTTTAAAAATTGAGGTGTGGTATCGCTGTTTGGGCGCGGCGCTGTTTTGCGGCGGCTGCCGTTTGCATATGTATTTTAATTTGCGGCTTGCATCTACATTTTTTAAATACATCCGAACGCTTTCGCGAAGCGGTACAGAAATCAAATGTTTCCATTCAACCTGCCGTTTTGCAAAAACTTTTCAAATACAATCAACAAAACCGGCTTTTATTTTTCATTTTTAATCAAAAAACGGAGCTTTGTTTTCGTTGGTTTGTTTTGCCTTTATTTTATTTTATTTATTTAATTTCAAATTTCATTTTTTAAATGTCTTTGAAAATCTCAAATACCGCCCCCGCTAATTTTCGATTTGAGTGTGCGACAGCGAACGAAAATCGGAAATTTGCGGATGGACGCCAAAAAAATCAATTAAAAGATTAAAACTTTTTTCATTTTTTAATTTATTTTCATTTTTTTCAATTCACTTTTCAATTCACCTTCAAAATAATATGGGAAATGCCAAATACCGCCCCCTCTCATTTTCAATTTGAATAAACGACTTCAAACGAAATCGGAAATTTGCGGATGGACGCCTCGAATATAAAAAAATATCACTTTCTGTTTTTCGACTATATTTTTTAAAAATTGAGATTTCGGTGTCGCTGTTTGGGCGCGGCGCTTTTTATTGTATCATTTTTGGCTGCCGTTTTCATTTTCAATGTTGGCCGAGGTTTCATTTGCAGTTGTTACTGTATTTTTATTTGCCGCTTGCATCTGCATTTTTTAAATACATCCGAACGCTTTCGCGAAGTGTTACGGAAATCAAATGTTTTCTTTCAGACTGCTTTTTTTCAAAATGTTTTCAAAAATAATTCAAAAAATTCGGCGGCCTCTTTTCGTTTAATTTTTCAAAATGAACTCTGTTTTTGCTGTTTGGCGCGGCGCGTTTTTGCTGTTTGGCGCGGCGCGTTTTTGTCAGCGTTTACCGACCACATTTATATTTCATCAAGACTTCTTCATTGAATATGATTTATAAAAAATATGTAAAAATTGAAACACATTTAAATATTGAAAAATATTAACATTATTCAAATGAATTTTGGTACTCTCCGGTGATGTTTTTGGATCCTTCCTTCTTTCTTTTTATTATCGCTTTACTTATCGGCGGAGCGGTCGCGGGCTCTCTTTCCGGAATTCTCGGAATCGGCGGCTCTATATTTTTGGTCCCGCTTCAGTTTTCTTTACTGACAAAAATGGGATACGCGCCCGATATCGCTTTAAAAGTTTCTATCGCGACATCGCTCTTTTTTATGCTTCCGACTTCTTTTTCAAGCGCGTACGGACATTCCAAAAGAAAAGCGGTTTTGTGGAACAAAGCTTTTCTCATGGGGACGGTCGGGTTTTTGTTTTCCTTTGTCGGCGCCTATATCGCTTCACTTTTAAATGCGGCGGTGCTTTCCATATTTTTCGGATCCGTCGTTTTTTTAATGTCCTTTAAATTTTATTTTTCAAAAGGCGGCGGTGAAAAGCCGGGAGAAATATCTTCGAACTTCTTTTTGTATGTCTTTTGCGGCATGTTAATGGGACTCCTTTCCGGACTGACGGGAATCGGCGGCGGGCTGATTTTAATTCCGCTTCTCCTTTTCTTTGCCAAAATCCCGCTCCGGAAAGCCGTCGGCACCTCTTCTGCGACAATCATTTTCACGTCTTTAGGAGGTATTGTCAGCTACATCTTCCACGGATTCGGCGTTTCCGGGCTGCCGCCGTATTCTTTGGGATATGTCAATTTGTTGATGTGGATTTGTTTGGTTATTCCGGGCGTTATGTTCGCGTGGTCCATTACGAATTACTCTCATAAAATCAATGTGAAATATGTTCGGTCGGCGTTTTCCGTATTCACGTTCGTCGTCGGCCTTTGGATGATTTTAAAGGGCGTTCTCGAATTTTTATAATCCGCCGAAATTTATGTCAAAACAGTATTCAATAATTCGATAAATATGGAAAAAATAAAAAAACGCTGAAAAATAAATTTCATACACAAAATCGGAAAACATACAAAAAATTTATAATATAAACACACAATTCTATCATTTGGAATTATGCGTTCGTTTAATTCAATTTTTATATTTGGCGGGTATTGTTTTCTTTAATTTATCGTATTATGAATTCTTATATCTTTATTAAAATTAGGGGTTTTCAAAATGGAGTCACTCGTTACGAATTTATTATTGGTTGTGATTGCACTTGCTATTGCTTATGTTTTGTACAAAGTTTTAAAGTCGGCTAAAAAATTCGCAATCAATGTTATTGTCGGTTTTATTTTAATTTTGATTACAAATTTGTTGAACTTGACAAATATTCCGATAAATTTCTCAACCGACACGTTGATTACGGTTGTCGTAACGGCCTTGTCCGGCGTTTTTGGCGCCCTTTTCTTAATCGTTTTAAATATTTTCGATATGTTCCCGTTTTAATTTTTCTTATTTTTTAATTTTTTTTAAAAACCGCGCGATAATGATGGCGAATGTAATTTTCGCCGCCGTATCGCTTTTCTTTTTTGAGCGATTGAAAGTTCAGCGTTTCAAATCCGTTTTTTTCAAACAAATCTTTGAGTTCGCTTTCTTCAAAATAATGATAAAGGATTCCGTTTTGCCTCTCAAAACTCCGCGGCTCCTTTTTCCCCTCAAAAAAAGCGGGCTCTCCCACACACCTCATGTCCGATTCTCCGAACGCCTCAAAAAAAACGCGCCCGCCTTTTTTCAAAACGCGATAAAACTCAGCCGCCGCTTTTTCCCGATCCGCCTAAAACAAATGTTGCAAAACGCCCAAACACAAAACGCCGTCAAAAGACTCGTCTGAAAAAGGCAATTCCGCAACGTTGGAAACGATATGATCCGGTTTTGAAATCGGAGAGTCCGAAGCGTTTAAGCTTGAAATGTTTGAACCGGACGTATTTGAACCAGATGTATTTGAACCAGATGTATTTGAATCGGGAATGTTTGAATCGGACGGATTTAAATCGGTAAATTTTAAATTCGAATTTGATTCTTTTTCGGCTCGCTCGTCTATTATTTCCATGGATCTGATAAGCGCGTTTTTGGAAATATCAATGCCGACGCAATTGTAATTTAAACAAAAGTGCCTCAAATATCGGCCTTCCCCCGATCCGGCGTCTAAAATCAAATCCCCGGTCTTTAAATGATTCTCCGCCCACGTCCACTCGGCAATGCCGCCCCACTTTAAATGAGCGTATTCCAAATCCCACGCGCCGACATTTTTTTTAGAAATCGTCATTTTTAAAACCGAAATTCTTCCTCAAAAATAAAAAAATAAACGGGTCCAATAAATTCGACCCGATTTTAAAAATCCGATTCAAATTGTTTCAATCAGATTTTAAATAAAAACAAAAACCAAATAATATTCTGTCAAAAATTAAAATGAAAAAGTTAAGAAGATAAAATTTCTTTCACTTTTTCAAACGCTTCCGTTTTGGCTTTTTCTATCTTTTTTGAGTCGGGGCCGCCGCCCATCGCCAAGTCCGGTCTGCCGCCGCCGCCGCCGCCGACGGCTTGAGACATGAGCCTGACCAAGTCCCCGGCTTTTACGCCTTTTGAAACCGCGTTTTTACCGGCCGCCGCAACGGCTTTAACCCCATCGAATTCGCTGAGAAGAATCGCAACGGCGTTGTCGTTCTTTAAAATCTCAACGGCCGCCATCCTCAACGAATCGATTCCGTCTCCTTTTGTCACGCTGACAACCACCGAGAAGTCCCCGATTTTTTCGGCGTCCTGCATCATTTTAATCGTTCTCGCGCCGGCCAATTCTTCTTTTAATTTTTCGTTCTCTTTTTGAAGTTCTTTCCATTCCTCAAAGAATCTCTCAACCGTGGACGGCAATATTTCCGGCTGAATGCTGAGAACCTCAGAAGACGCGCGAAGCAACTTTTCCATCTCCTGAATCGCGTTGACGGCCGCTTCCCCGACAGCGTATTCCAAACGCTCCACCCCGTCTTGAATGCGTTCCGTTTTCAAAATTTTAATCGGACCGATTACGCCCGTGCTTAAACAATGGGTTCCGCCGCAAGCTTCAATGTCGGAGCCGACCTTGACGATACGAAGGGTTTTTCCGGGGGGGACGCCGCCTTGGTAAAGACCGAATCCGTATTTTTGTTCGGCATCCGTTCTCTCCAAACTCTCAAAATGGACTTTTTTGTTTTCCATGACCATTTTATTGGCAATCCTTTCAATTTCGTTCAATTCCTCTTGAGTGATGTGTTTGTAATGAGAAATGTCAAGACGGGCGCGATTTTCCGTTTTCTGGGCGCCGGCTTGCCAAATGTGGTTTCCAAGAATCTTTCGCGCGGCGTCGTTGACGATATGCGTTGCCGTATGGTGACGAGAATGCGCCATTCTGCGTTTTTTATCCACCTGGCCGACAACCATGTCGCCGCGATTGATTAATAAATCTTTTTCCGTAAGGTCCAATTTGTGAACCACAACTCCGTTATACATTTGAACGTCAATGACATCGTAAACAAATGTTCCCGCCATTAACATTCCGTGATCGGCCTCCTGTCCGCCGCCTTCGGGGTAAAAATATGTGTTGTCCAAAACAACATATTCGTCAAAAGCGTCCAACACGACCGCTTCAAATTCCATTCTCTCCGGCTCGTCATAATAAAAGCGCTTCGTCGGCGGCAACCGCCCCAACTTTTCGATGTATTTAAATTCCGACGCGGATTCTTCTTTTTCATCGGCCTCGCTGTGCATGTCGGCCACAAGAGAATAGAAATTGTCCGGAAATTCGACTTCAACGCCGACTTCTTTGGCCGCTTCCTTTGAAATTTCCGGCGGAATGCCGTGGCTGTCATATATTTCCATCAATTCTTCAAGCGGAAGTTTTTCGCCTTTTTCCTGATAGCGGACCGCCGCCTTTTGAATGATTTTCCGACCGCGTTTAATGGTTTGGCGGTATTTTTCTTCTTCTTGTTCCAAAATCTCTTTCGTCACTTTGAAACTCTCTTCATACTCCGGATATTCCGGCATATTGGCAATATGAAGCTCAACGATTTTTGAAAGAGAAACGTCGCTCATACCCAAATCCGCAAGCATGCGAATCGTTCGGCGAATGACAAGGCGCGCTAAGTATCCGGCTTTGACGTTGGACGGAATAATGCCGTCGCCCAACATAAATGTCAAACAGCGGGTATGGTCGGCGATGGCGAATATTTTCTCCATCGGGTCCATAATGCTTGACAACTCTCTGACATCCATTCCGATGCTTTTTGCCACGGTCAATCGGAGTTCGGCCAAATTCGAATTGCCGCTGACATCCATGATTCCGGCAAAACGCGCGTTGTTGGCAAAAATTTCCGCGTATTTCGGGTCGTTGAGTTTGTGATCAATGCCGGCCAAACTTGTTAAATCTTTAACGATGGACGGAAAAACGCAGTCATAAATCGTCGGCGTTCCCTGAGACGCCCAAACAAAACGCTCCAAACCGTAACCGGTATCCACGATATAATTGTCCATTTTTTCATACATTTTTCCTTTGACATCAATGGTTCCGTTTTTGGATTCTTTCAAATTCATAAACACGAGCGTTGCCAATTCCAATCCGCCGACCATGACTTCAACGGAAGCGCCCGCGTTGCCGCCGCCGGCCCACGGGCTTTTGATGTATGTCACATGTTTGCTGTCGGCGCCAAGAGATGTTAAAAGCTCGTCGCATAAAGCAATCGTTTTGTCTTTCCAATAAATTTCTTTGTCCTTTTTATTGAAAACGTGATGCGCCATCATTTCAAACGTGGTCAAATGCCGGCCGGTTCGCCCCACGGAGTCCAAATCATTTAAACGAATGCACGGCTGTGAAATCGTCAGCGGATTTGCCGGCGGCAAAGATTGGCCGGACGTGACAAACGGCTGGAAGTTCGCGATGGAGGCGATTGTTAAATAAATATCGTCTCTCCAGCGCGCGACAACCGGATAATGCTCCACTCTCGTATGTCCGCGTTCTTCAAAAAAGCGGAGGAAATATTCGCGCATTTCGGCAAGCGTCATCGGTTTTGAAAAAATCGGTTTTCCGATAAACGAATAATGGTCACACGGAGAATCGCCGCACGTTTCTCTCTCGGCGTCGCGCGTCCAATAGGTTTTGCCGCATTTGCCGCAGTTTTTTTCAAAAAATCCGTTTTCATTAAAATAAGTTATATCTTCATATTCTTCATCCAACATTTTTCCACCCGCTCTTCATTATTTTCGATACAATGTGACGGTTCGGCCGCGTATGTCGATGATTTCGGCGCCGCACTTTTCGCTTAATTCGGTTGCGGCTTGTTTCATATCCTCCGATTCCCCGGAGTTTTTATGAACTCTGACTTTGACCAATTTTTTAATTTTCAATTGTTTTTTAAGCTCCTCAATCACGGAATCCGCCATCCCGTTTTTTCCGACGCTTAAAAGCGGCGTTAAATTGACGGATTCTTTTTTGAGGGTGTAAAGTTTTATTTTATCCATAATATTCCCTTTATTCCTTTATTTCCCTTTGTTTTTATTCTTATTTTTTTAATTTATTATTTTATAATTTCCTTTAATCGTTTGAAAATTTAGACTTCAAAAGTTTTCCGTCTTTAATAAATCTTCTCTTTGTTTTTGTTCTGTCATTTGAAAAATTTCCCGAGATAAAATATAATTTTTAAACGGCTTTATTTTCTCACGGCGTTATTCTTTCTCAAATATATTATTGGAGCAACCCCCAAAACAATCGAAAGAATCGAACAAAAACACTCCTCAATTTCAAAAATCAAACAAAATTCAGGCGCGTTTAAAAATCCAATGCCCTTCATGCCGAAATTCAAAACAGGTCCAAAACACAAACGAAAACGCGTCCAAACAACGCCGCGCCCAAACAGCGAAAACGTCTCCCGTTTTCAAAAACGAAACAAAACGGTCTCTCCTTTTCAAAAAAAATGTTTCTCCCATTTTTAAAAACCAAAATTTTAAAAGGAATCCCATTTTCTTTTTTCCAAAGAAAAAATTTATAAACCCTGAAGATATTAAAGGTACCAAAATCGGGCTTTTGGTCTGTTTATAAATCCGTGCCGTCGGAGGCTAACCATCATACATAGGATGTTTTTTTAGATTGGCTGAAAAAACAATGATGCAATCCGCGGATTTTGGGATGAGTGACAATCGGTTATGAGATCGTTTATTGTTCATCTTTCTTAAATTTAAGTTTATCAATTTTAATTATTATTTATTGGAGAATTATTATGGTTAGAAAGCCGGCAAGCATGTACAGAAACATCAGACAACACTCCTTTACCAGAAGAAAATACATGGGCGGTGTTCCGGGTGTTCAAATTATTCACTACGATATGGGTAACTTAACCCGTCAGGATTTCCCCGTGAAATTGTCTTTAATCGTTGAAGAGAAATGCGCAATCAGGCACACCGCTCTTGAAGCCGCTCGTATTACGACGAACCGCCACATGGTCAACGGCGCGGGCAGAGGAAACTTCCACATCAAATTGCGCGTTTACCCGCACGAAGTCCTCAGAGAAAACAAACAAGCCACCGGCGCCGGTGCAGACCGTGTTTCAAGCGGTATGAGAGGCGCTTTTGGTAAAAACGTCGGAACCGCGGCGCGTGTCGTTCCGCTTCAAAAAATATTTACCGTTTCCTGTGAAAAAGAACACTTCTTAATCGCAAAAAAAGCGCTTAAAAACGCCGGACAAAAACTCCCGACGCCGACAAGAGTCGTTATTGACCAAGGCGCCGAATTGGTTTTGTAAGGTTGATTTTATAAGTTTAATTTGAAATCCGATTTTTCGGATTTTTCATTTCCTTTTTTTTGTTTATTTTTCTGTTTTACTCATTTATTTATTTTCGTTTTTCATTTGTCGCTTGGTCCGTGTTTTTGGTTTGCAGTTTGGTCAGCGTTTTCATTTGCCGTTTTTTGCGGCATTCGCCCGCGCGCGTTATCGGTCCAAGTTTTTCAAATTTTTTAAAAAGGAGCAGCTGCTTTTTCAAATCAGCTTTTTAATTTCGCTTTTTATTTTCATTTTATTTTCATTGTCTTTTCCTCCTTTCTTTCAAAATTGTTTTTAAACGGCTGTTGTAAAACCTTTTATAATACTTTGGACTTTTTTGAGGCATATATATATTTACAAACGAGGGAAAAAATATGGATAATTATGAAAAACTTTTAAATCGGGCGATTGAACAGCTTCCGGAAGAAGAAATAGAGGACGAGCGTTTTTCCGTTCCCGAAGCCAAACTCTTTTCGGAAGGAAAGGCAACGGTTTTAGAAAACTTCTCGCATATTGTCGGGGTTCTTCGCCGCGATCCGGATCACGTGATGAAATACTTGACGCGCGAACTCGGAACGGCCGGAAAACTCGAAGGCGGGCGCGCCGTTTTTCAGGGACGGTACACAAGAGACCAAATGGATGCCAATATCCAAAATTACGTGGACGAATACGTCATGTGCTCCGAATGCAACCGCCCGGATACGACTCTTGGAAAGCGCGACCGCGTTTTAATTTTGCAATGCGCCGCCTGCGGTGCCCACCGCCCGGTCAAGAAAAGACAAACGACGGCCGTTAAAGCAATCGCAACGCTTGAAGAAGGAAACACGTACGAAATTCATATTGAAGCGGTCGGCTCAAAAGGAGACGGAATCGCCAAATTCGACAAGTTTACCATTTTCGTTCCGGGCGCCGCCAAAGGGCAAACGTTAAGCGTCAAAATCAAAAAAATTTCCGGCTATTTGGCGTTCGCCGAAAAAGCGTAATTTGAATAAACGCCGTTTAACGGCTCTTTTTTATTTTTTTGGAGGAAGAGATGCAATCTGTTCGCGTTTTTAAAATGCCCGGCCTTTTTGTCGACGCGGTTTTAAAAGAAAACGGAAAAGTCATTCTCTCGGCCGGCGGGCTTTTTCAATTTTTGGCCCGCCCGTTTTTATCCGTCGCCAACAAGCATTTGGATTTTGAAAAGCCGGCGAAAGTGACCGACTCCGCGGTTTATCCGTCGGCTTGGCTTCCGCCGATTCCGAGTCCCGTTTTTAATCGTTTGGTGGACGCGGAAATCAAAACGGCGTTTGGAAAATTTATCCCGGAAACCGTTTCGATTGAGACGACGCGAAAATTTAATCCCAACGCCGAAAATTACGCCCGAAAAAACCAAACGCAAACGGTGGATCTTATAAATCCTTATAATTCCGAAGATCCGTCCGGAGATTTGATAAAAAACGCGATTGACCAGGCTTTGGATTTGGGAGCGGTCGTTATTACGTTTACGGAAGGCGACCCGCTGTTAAACCCAAATATCGCCGATTACATTCGCTATGTCGACAAATCAAAAGCGGTCGTCATGGCTTATACATGGGGTCTTGATTTTGATTTCGAAAAAGCGAAACAGTTAAAAGAAGCCGGCCTGCAAACGCTTTTGGTCAGCATTTATTCCACCGACCCGAAAACCCATGATGAAAAACGAAATATCCCGGGCGCTTATGAAAAAGCGATTTTCGCGATTCGCTGCGGATTGGAAGCCGGATTGTTGGTAACGATGGCGACGCACGCGGATGAAAATAAAGTCGACGACATCGAAGGGTTGTGGGAATTGGCTTGCGAACTGGGAGTTCACGAATTTTCGATTTGGGAATCCGTTCCGACTTTAGAAGGCGCCTGCAGAATGACGGAGGCCGGGCGGGAAAAAATAAATGATTTTTATCGAACCGTCAATTCAAAATCCGACGGAACGCCGCGCCTTTTTTCAAATACGATTTTTGAAGGAGAAATGTTTGGCGCAATCGCTGGCCGGCGCTGGCTTCACGTGACAACCGAAGGCGAAATGCAGCCGGACCCGTACATTCCGTTTTCATACGGAAATATTCATGAAACGTCTATGAAATCGGCTTGGAAGAAAATGAGAAAAGAATCCGTTTTTTCAAAGAAACGGAATGTTCATGCGCTTTATGACCCCGCGTATTTGCAAAAAGTGCGCGAGAGAAACGGGTGGGATTTCAAAAATCCTTAAAACGGAAACGAACCTTTTTATACAGTTTTATATTTTTTATTTGAATACGAATTATTACATAAGGAGGATTTAATTTATGGCAAAAAAAGATGAAATGGAAGTTGTCGTCGCGGATATGGACGACGAGACGCCGACGGCTTACGCGGAAATTAAAATGGGCGGCGGTTGGTACATGGCCATTTCTTTGGAGCGAAGCGAGCGTTTTGACAAGGAGTACGTTGAAATTTCAAAAGAGCGCGCCGGCAAAAAAAGATCCCGCTTTAACCTCAGCCCGAAACACACGCGTATTTTGGGAGAAACCTTAATCAAATTCGCGGATGAAAATGAATTGGATAAACTCGGCGAGAATTCCGAAGAAGAATAAGCCTCCCGGATTATTTTACGGCATTTTGTACTGTTTTTATTGCCGGATTTTTGCTTCCCGTCCGTTTATTTTCTGAGCGGACGAGGCGGCTTTTTAATTGCCGGCTGCAATACGCTTTCAAAAGCCGAAAAAAATATGATGAGAAAGCCCTTTGCAAGTCGATGGGAAAATTTTCATTCCTGTCTTCAATCGCGAAGTGCATCATTTTATCACTTTTTTCGATTTTTCATCGATTTCCTTTTGAAAATAGGACAGGGCATCCGCGGAAAAAATGTTTCAGGCTGTATTCAAGGATGTTTGAAAATCCTCTTCCGACCATTCATTTTCGATTTAATGTCAAATTAAAAAATCTGTTTTTTCGTTAGCGCATGGAAATAAAAAAAATAAAAAATATCAAAAAAATTACGGTTGTTTTTTCCATTTTAATTTTTTAAAATTTGCCGGGCAGTTTCACTGTTTGGCGCGGCGTTATTTTTGCAAAAATCGCTGCCGCTGTTTTTATTTTAGTTTTCAAATTTGGTCGGCGTTTTAATTTTGCAGATTGGTTGGCATTTTTAATTTTCAGTTTGCTGTTGCGTTTTATTTATTGCTTGCATCCGCATCTTTTTAATACGTCCGAACGCTTTCGAGAACGTGTGTCTGAAATCAAATGTTTCCATTACAGCCGACCGTTTTCAATATGTTTTCAAAAATAATTCAACAAAACTGCCGACAGCATTTCATTTTATCTTAAAAAATGGAGCATTGTTTTCGCTGTTTGGCGCAGCTTGATTTTTTCGAATTTACAGTCGCCTGTTTTATTTCATTTTTCCTGATTTCAAATTTTATTTTTTGATATCCCTGAAAATTCCAAATACGACCGCTAATTTTCGATTTTTTTTGTGAGCGGAGTGAGCAAAAAATAATCGGAAATTTGCGGATTGACACCATAAATATCAAAAAAAGAATCGATTTCTGTTTTTGTTGCTGCTGCATTTCCATTCTTATTTTTCAGTTGCTGCTGCGTTTTAGTTGCCGCTTACATCTGTTTTTAGTTTGCATTTACTGCTGCGTTTTAATTTGCCGTTTGCTGCTGCGTTTTGAGTTTGGTGTTGCATCTGCATTTTTTGAACACGTCCGAACGCTTTCGCGAACGTGTGCCTGAAATCAAATGTTTCCTTTTCGACCAGTTTTTTTTGCAAAATCTTTTCAAATGCAATCAACAAAACGCACCTTTTTTATTTTAAATTAAAAAAAGAGCGGCGGTTTTCACTGTTTGGCGCGGCATGATTTTTGTTGATGCCGCATCTTATTTTTATTTTCAGTTTTGTCCGCATTTTTTTTCTTTTTTAGATTTTATTTTTTGATTTACCCCTGTTTCAAAAGCTCTTCCAAATGTTTTAAAATGATTTCTTCATTTTCTTCCGGCGGTTTTTCGGCGTCCAATGTGACAAACCGATTCGGTTCTTCGTTTGCCAATCGTTTAAAATTGTTTCGAACTTCATTCAAAAAATCAACGCGCTCGAATTTGGTTTGCGCGCCGCGGTCTTGGCAGCGTTTGCAGGAGATTTCCGGAGTTATGTCAAAGAAAAAAGTCAAGTCCGGTTTAATCGTCCACGGCTCGTGAATTTTTCGAACGAAATCAAAGGCGTTTGGGATTGTTTCTTTGAGAGTCGCGCCTTGGTAAGCACAGCGGCTGTCGGAGTAGCGGTCCGAAATCACAAGTTTTCCGGCGCAGATTGCCGGACGAACCGTTTGACCGAGATGAGCGGCGTGATCCGCCATAAATAAAAACAGTTCCGCCATCGGGTCTACGGATTGCTCGATTGCGGCGTAAACGGCGTTTCCCGTCAGCGTTTCCCTTGTAGGCTCGCGCGTAAAAACCGTTTCCCTTAAAAACAATTGTTTTTTCGCGTCTCGCAATTGCAGTCGAGAGAGCATCGTGCTTTTTCCCGAACCGTCAATCCCTTCAAATGTGACCAATTTCCCAATCATCTTTCATTCATTCGTATTTTATGATATTATACTTTTGTATCAAATGTGTTTTATTCTTTTTTGAATCGGGTTTAGATTTGTTCTCTTTTTTTCAATTCCTTCGAATTTATCCACAAAGTATAAGAGGGATGTCTGTCATTCAACCAAATCATTGCGATTGAATGTGTCCGATATTTCGTTTTTTGCAACAGTTTCAAAAAGCGGCGGCACACTATCTGATTTCGGTCACGTGTTTCCGCAAGCAATTTTTGACCGTAATGGCGCATCACTCATAAGCAGGCAGGTCAGAATTCTGTGAACTTTTCTCATATCAATAAAAAATCAGAAAATCATACTTTTCGTTTATTTGTCTTTGACATGGACAGCACATTGATTGACGGAGAAGTCATTGATACGCTCGCAAAAGCGGCGGGCGTTGAAAATGAAGTTTCAAGAATTACGGACGCGGCGATGAGCGGGGAAATGGATTACACAAAATCTTTCCAAATGCGCGTCAGCGCGCTCAAAGGGCTGTCCGCCCAAAAAGCGCAAGAAGAAGCGGATAAACTTCAATTGATGCCGGGAGCCGTTGAATTAATCCATTATATTCATGGAATCGGCGGGAAAACCGCAATGATTACCGGCGGCTTTAATCTTGCGGCCGATCGTGTTAAAGAACAATTGAATTTAGATTATTCTTATTCCAACGAATTGCTTGTCCAAGACGGCATTTTAACGGGAGACGCCGTCGGTCCGGTCAGAGTGACAAATGCGAAGGAAACGGTCTTATCCGAACTGGTTGAAAAAACCGGCATTCCGTTTGAAGAATGTTTTGTTGTCGGCGACGGGGCAAATGACATTTGCTTATTTGAAAAGGCCGGCTTTTCCGTGGCGTTTAATGCAAAACCGATCGTTCAAGAACACGCAAACGCGGTCGTTTCGGAAAAGGATTTGCGTTTGGTCATCCCGATTTTAAAATCCGCGATGGTTTTTTAAATCTAAGGGAATTCCATCACATAACAAACAATAAATTAAAACAGATCACAATTCTCTAAATAAAAATGTTAATTTAAATACACAAGTTATTTATTTAAATGCAAATATTAATCCGTACACAGTTATTAATTTGATTATAATTTTAATTCCCATCTGATTATAATTTTTTAATAGACTCCATCTGTTCCAATTTATAAATCGGGAATTTATTTCCGATTCATTTTATTTAAACCGATTCTTTTTTTTCGGTTTAACGTATAGTAACCGACCCGGAATTTTCGGGAAGGGGGACCAAAATATGACGAATGAACTGCAAATACGAAAAGCAGAATTGAAAGATATTTCTGAAGAGGCAAAAGAAAAGAGAAATCAGTTAAATGCCGAAGCCAGCAAATTCGCGGCTGAAAGAAACGAGTTAAACAACAAGACGAAAGAATTGATCACAGTCGCCCAAGACTTGAAAGTAAAGCGCGACGACGTGAATGTCAATGTCAGCAAATACAAAACCTTGCGCGATGAAACCAACGCAAAAGCCAACGATCTTTTTGCAAAAGCGGACGAACTTCGTAAAGAAGGCGGCTTGGAAGGCCCGTCGATTAAAGAAATCCGCAAACAAATTGACGAGCTTGAATTCAAACAGCAAACTTCCGTGATGAACCCGAAAAAGGAAAAAGAGCTTGTGACAAAAATCAAAGAGCTCGAACTTGAATATTCCGAAAAGAAGAAACAGCTTGAAGAAAACAGCGATTTAAAACTTGTTTTGGATGAAGCGCAAGTTATTCGCGACGAAGCTTCCGAATATCACGCCCAATTGGCGGTTTATGCGGCTCAGGCCCAGGAATTCCACGAGCAAATGATTGCCACTTTCAAAGAAGCCGATAAAGTCCGCGCCGATTCCGATGTCGCGCACAAAAGCTTTATTCGCGCCCAAGAAGCGGCGGACGAGCAGCACAAAATTTTCATCGAAGCTCAAAAAGAAGTCCGCGATATCGATAAAGAAAGCGGTAAATCCAAGAAGAAAGATAAAGACGCGAAATCCAGAGTCGAAAAAGAAGAACAAGAAAAAGACGCTCAGGACATCTTTGACAAATTCAAAGACGGCGGAAAGCTTACCATGGAAGACCTTATGGCTCTTCAGCGCTCCAAATATTGATGCGTTAATGATTTAAAATTGAAAATTCCGGAATGAGCCCTAATATTCATTTCTTTTCATTCCGGCTTTAAAAAATCGGTCCCCTGAAAAAGAAAAGCGAACTTTAAACTTTTCTTTTTCAAATCCTTTTTTTTAATCCCTCAAATCTTTTTTTAATCATTTCACCCTTTTTAATCACCCTTCTTTTTTGTATCTTTCTTTTTTGTATCCTTCTTTTTTGTCTCCTTCTTTTTTGTCTCCTTCTTTTTTTGTATTTTCATTTTTATTTTCTATCGTCGTTCCTTTTACCACTTTTTTTCAAAGCCTGTCCTCCTTTATCGTTTTTCTTTTTTGTTGTTTCTTTTTTTTTGTCGTATTTGCTGCTTTTTTTCTTTTTATTTCTTCCGATCGCTTTTGTTATTTTAATTCAAAAAATGCCGCCGATTCAAACGCGCCGGTTTTCCTTCTGTTTTTAACGGGGCGGTTTCTTTCATTTTATTTACTCCTGTTTTTATTCATTTTCAATTTTATATATTTTCTATATTAACTATATTGAAATTCTATAAATAGGGGGAGAACGAATTTTAAATAGTGTCTTTCTGAAATTTATCGGAAGTGATATGTATGTTTTATTGGATATCTTAAGATATCTTTGATTTTTATTTGTTAAAAATGGTTTTGAATATGACTTTGGATTCAAATAAGGATGAAACAACTTTAAACGCTGCTCCGCTCCCGTTACTCGGAGATTTGGTTTCATCTTCAAATCCCGATCTTTACATCGACAGGGATTTCAGTTGGCTTTATTTCAATCACAGAGTGATGGAAGAGGCGCTGGACGAGCAAAACCCGCTTTTAGAGCGCGTTCGTTTTCTCTCTATTTTTGCAAGCAACTTAGATGAATTTTATATGGTTCGAATTCCCGCGGTCAACAAATGCATTTTGGAAGATACAATGGCCGGGGTCGGCGGCACCAATGTTTATTCCGAGATGCAAAAAATCTATGCCAAACTTCCGGTTTTGCTTGAAAATATGGAAAGCTGTTGGGACAACATCTTAAGGCCGTTGTTAAAAAAGCAAAACGTTTTTGTTTTAGATTATTCCGAATTGGAAGTCTTCCAAGTTGAATATCTTCATAAGTATTTCAAAAAAAATATATTCCCGCAACTGACGCCGCTGGCATATGATTCCAGCCATCCTTTTCCGTATATTACAAATTTAAGCGTCAATCTGGCCGTCATATTATCAGACGCCGCTTACGGGCGAATTTTTGTCCGAATCAAAATTCCGTCAAATATCAAACGTTTGATTCAGGTGCCTTCCAAAGAAGATTTAAAATCCGGAAAAACGGAAGACAATATGGCCGCCGGCAAATCGGGCAAATTTAATTTCGTTTGGGTGGACGATGTCATCATCAATCATTTGGACATGGTTTTTCCGGGGCAAGTCATTCAAGAAGCGCACGCTTTTAGAATCACGCGTGACGGCGATTTGGGTTTGGATGACGACGGAGATTTTAATCTAATGAAATCCATTGAAAAAAAATCCGGCGCCAAATATTTCGGAAGCCCGCTTCGAATGGAGATTAACGGCGGCATGTCGGATTACGTTTTAAAAATTCTCATGGAAAATTTAAAATTGAGATCCACACAGGTCGAAGCACTGGCGTCTCCCGTCGGGTTGGTGTCCGTTTCCGAACTTTGCGACATCAAGCGGCCGGATTTGAAATACAAGCCGTTTACGCCGGTGAAAAAAAATTATTTGAAAACGACAAAAACGATGAGTATTTTTGATAAAATCAAAAAGAAAGATGTTTTGATTTACCGCCCCTACGACAGTTTTGAAAGCGTTATTGATTTTGTTCGTGAAGCGTCTGTTGATCCTGATGTGATTTCAATTAAAATCACGCTTTATCGCGTGGATAAAAAATCGCGCATTATCCAATATCTGAAAGACGCGGCCGATAACGGTAAACAAGTCATCGTTTTAATCGAATTAAAAGCGCGATTTGATGAAGAAAACAATGTCGCAAAAGCCAAAGAGTTGGAACACTCCAACATTCATGTGGTTTACGGCGTTCCGGATTTAAAAACGCACGCCAAGCTTTGCATGGTGTTGCGGCGGGAAAAAGACGAGCTCGTTCCTTACGTTCATATGAGCACCGGCAATTACAACGCCACAACCGCCCGGATTTACACGGATTTTGAATATTTTACGGCGGATCAGGATATCGGTCAAGACGTGGTGGATTTGTTCAATTCTTTGACTGGATATTCTCGAAAAATCAATTACAGGAAACTCTTGGTTGCGCCCAAGTCCATGAAAAAAGATTTGATTTTTAAAATCCGCCGGGAAGTTGAAAATCATCAAAAATACGAAAACGGCTACATCCTTTTTAAACTCAATTCTCTGGTGGACCCCGAATGTATTCTTGAATTATACAAAGCGTCAATGGAGGGCGTTAAAATCGACCTTCAAGTCCGCGGTATTTGTTGCATTCGCCCGCAAATGCCGGTCTACAGTGAAAACATCCGCGTCACCTCCATCGTCGGCCGTTTCTTAGAGCACACGCGCGCTTACTACTTTTACAACAACGGCGCCGAAGAATTGTATTTGGGAAGCGCGGATTTAATGCCGCGGAATTTAGACCGCCGCGTCGAAGTCTTATTCCCGGTTAACACCGATTATCTTCGAAAAATCAAAGACAACATTTTAGACACGCACCTCAAAGACAACGTCAAACTCCGACTCGGCTTTCCCGACGGAACCTTTGAAAAAGTTTCCCGCCCCCAAACCGACGAAGCTCTCGATTCTCAAATCTGGATGACAAAAAACCAAAAGAAATGGGATTGATTTTTGAATTGAAATAAAAATTTGTTTCAATTTATGTTTTTTTGTTTTTTATTTCGTTTTATTTTTTATTTCGTTTTATTTTTTATTTCGTTTTGTTTTATTTCGTTTTGTTTTTTATTTCGTTTTGTTTATTTCGTTTTGTTTTATTTCGTTTTGTTTTTTATTTCGTTTTGTTTTATTTCGTTTTGTTTTATTTCGTTTTGTTTTATTTCGTTTTGTTTTATTTCGTTTTGTTTTATTTCGTTTTGTTTTATTTCGTTTTGTTTTATTTCGTTTTGTTTTATTTCGTTTTGTTTTATTTCGTTTTGTTTT
>Ga0265295_1003807_pt1 | contig 21209 bp, 18 predicted proteins | sample Munlansysbiofilm_FD_192503 | JGI IMG/M metagenome (GOLD analysis project Ga0265295, IMG submission 192503) | Leachate microbial communities from a municipal landfill in Southern Ontario, Canada - Methane capture system biofilm | ecosystem: Engineered > Solid waste > Landfill > Unclassified ...
TTTGGAGCGATTCCTCCGCCCTTATAATTTAATGATTCTGCAAAAGCACTAAAAATAAAAAATCAAAAAAAAATGAAAAAAGCAACCAACAGCATATTGTTAGCAATTGTCTGCGTACTTGTATTCAGCTTTAACACTGATGCGCAAATCAACGTTAAAAAACTCGGCAGTCAGGTAAAAAGATCTGCAGAGCAACAGGTAGAGCAAAAAGTAAAAGAAAAAGCGGCACGCGAAACCCGCGAAGGTTTAGACAGGGGCGAAAAGAAACTTGATCAGGGTGTTTCAAAGTCCTCTTCCGGCGGGGCCTCCTCAAGCAACAAAGCGGCCAGCCAGGGCGAAATTCCGCAAGGCACAAAAACAATATACGTTTCGGTGAGCAACGGCAGCAACCGCAATGACGGCAGCCAGTCATCGCCGATAAAAGACCTGCAAAAAGCCATTGACGTAGCTCCCGAAGGTGCCGTTATTTGCGTTGCCGAAGGCAATTATATGGGTTATTTGGAACAGGGATGGGTAAAATTAAACAAGTACCTCTCTATTGTAGGCGGTTATTCCGAAGACTTCTCGCAGCGCGACCCCATAAAGTTCCGCACCACGATGCGTCCGGGCGTTGAGCAAATACCGACTTCGGGCAATCAAGGCGTGATGGATATTCGTGTGGTTGGCAAGCGAAACGGTGTGGTGCTGGTAGATGGTATCATCTTCGACCGCGGACAAATCAGCGCTTACCTGGCTCCTGTTTATAGCAATCCGGTAGCTGCGGCTCCCGAAGGATGCGAAACCGGGCGTATTGCAGTTGTGGGCGAATCGACAGAAGGAGTGCCTACGATGCAACCCAAGGGTATGACAAGCGCATTTCAGCTTATCAGTGGCGAGATGGAAGGCAATTTAACTGTTCGCAACTGTGTATTCCTCAATGGATATCACTTCGGTATTCAGATGGCTATCAAAGGCGGACATGCTGATATATACAATAATGTGTTTGTGGCAAACCGCATGGCAGCCTGCGAAGTACGCGGCGGATTGGCACTACCCAACACATCTAAAATTTCGTTTCACGAGAATACCGTGCTGTTTACCTGGTGCCGCAATAAACTCATGGAAGATATGGGTTATGGATTCCGCTACATGACCGGTATTGACGCCGATGTGTATAACAATATAATCGGCTGTTCCAACTATGGCGGTTTGGATCGCGCTTATGTGGATGCCGACAAATCTAAAGAAGCCAAACGCGTCACCTCGGCCTGGAACAACCTGTTTTTCGGCAATCGCAATGGCGATATGGTGCTACCATCGGGTGGTGGCGGATGGACATTTGTGCTGGCAAAAAACTTTGAAGACGTGAATCAGCTAACTAAATACGACAACAATCGCGAGATGAACGAAGCAGAGGTAAATGCCATCAGCAAAAAGATAGACGCTCCGTATCTAAAAGGATTTATAGGTATAACCGGCTCACAAACTTCAGAATTCAACCCCAATTCATCGGTAAATCAATTCCGGAATGCATTGGGAATGAATATGCAGGGTACAGAAACCGTGCGTGTTTCTATGTATGGCAATCGCTATCCGTATGAAAAAGCATTTGACCTTTTTGGAGCTGTGAAAGGCTATGGGGCACAAGTGATTAATTAAAGAAATGGTGGCTACGAGTGCCACAGATCTGATGGCTTGAAGAACCTCAGTCGTCATATTGCAGGCACTCGCCCCCCGCCACCGCGATCCAATGAAGCCTGAAATAAATCAGCGTTAAAAAAATCGAAAAAGCAATTCTATTCACAATCATAGTTGCAGACTTAAACTCAAGTGGAATTCACCAGCGGCAACGCACAAAATAAATTTAAAGGCATGAGCGATATTGAGAAATTAACTAAAGAGACCGTAACGGAAGAAACTCCCAAAGGAACGGAAACCTTCTATGTATCGGTAAATAGCGGAAGCAACCGCAACGACGGCAGCCAAACATCGCCGATAAAAGACCTTCAAAAAGCCATTGACCTAGCTCCCGAAGGAGCTGTTATTTGCGTTGCCGAAGGAAATTATTTGGGTTATTTGGATCAGGGATGGGTGAAGGTAAACAAATACCTTTCTATTGTAGGTGGTTATTCCGATGATTTTTCGCAACGCGACCCTGTAAAGTTCCGCACTACCATGCGTCCGGGCGTTGCCCAGAAAACGACTTCGGGCAATCAAGGGGTGATGGATATTCGTGTGGTGGGAAAGCGGGACGGTGTAGTGCTTATCGACGGCATTATTTTCGACCGTGGACAAATCAGCCTGTACTTAGCCCCTTTGCATGACGACGAAAGAGCGGCTGCTCCCGAAGGCTGCGAAACCGGGCGTATCGTAAATGTGGATGAATCGCCGGCAGTGGCTGTAATGCAGCCTGCAGGTATGAAAAGTGCATTTCAGCTTATCAGCGGCGAAGCGGAAGGCAATATCACCATCCGCAACTGTGTGTTCCTCAATGGATACCACTTCGCCATACAAATGGCCTGCAAGGGCGGGCATTTCAATGTAAATAACAATGTGTTCGTGGCAAACCGCATGGCTGCCTGCGAAGTACGTGGCGGGCTGGCACAACCCAACACGTGTTCCATTGCGTTTCACGACAATACGGTGCTCTTTACCTGGTGCCGCACAAAGCACATGGAGGATATGGGCTACGGATTCCGCTATATGACCGGCATTGATGCGGATGTGTATAATAATATAATTGGTTGTAGTAACTATGGCGCGCTGGACCGTTCCTATGTGGATGCCGACAAAGCCAAGGAAACCAAACGCGTAACCTCAGCCTGGAACAACCTGTTTTTTGGTAACCGAAATGGCGATTTGGTAATGCCATCGGGGGGCGGCGGATGGACGTTTGTACTCGCCAAAAACTTTGAAGACGTGGACCAACTGGTTAAATACGAAAATAACCGGGAGATGAACGAAACTGAAGTAAATGTCATTAGCGAAAAAATAGATGCTCCTTATTTGAAAGGATTTATAGGGATAACAGGCACCGAAACCTCGTCGTTTAACCCCAACTCATCGTTAAATCAGTTCAGAAATGCCTTGGGAATGAACATGCAGGGAACAGAAACCGTGCGCGTTTCGATGTATGGCAATCGCTATCCATACGAAAAGACATTTGAGCTTTTCGGAGCCGTCGATGGATATGGGGCACAGATGATTAAGTAGGGAGTTGGAAGTGGAAAGTTGAGAGTTGGGAGTTGGAAGTTGGAAGTGAGAAGCAAACCCGTAAAGCGGTTTAAAATCTCTTTACCGAATGTCCGCTAACAGTAACATAAAAAAAGATAAAGATGAAAACAAAATCAATTTTTCTCGTGCTGCTCATCGTGGTATTTTGTATGCCTGTGCAAGCACAAATCAACGTTAAAAAATTAGGCAGTCAGGTAAAAAGGTCAGCCGAACAACAGGTTGAACAAAAAGTAAAAGAGAGAGCAGCGCGTGAAACCCGCGAAGCCTTAGACAAAGGCGAAAAGAAAATGGACCAGGGCGTTTCCAATGCTACTTCGGGCGAAAGCTACAGGGACAAGAAAGAAGACGCATACGATACCAAAAAGGAGTATAATCCAGGTGCCGAAGCTCCTGCCGCTGACCCAAAGGTTTCTGACGAAGACTCCAAAGCCAACAAAGCAGACGAAAATAACAATAAAAAGAAAAATACGCCAAGTGCCCAGACGCTTGCTGCCGACCCAAAGGCTTCTGACCAGACTGTAGAACCCGGCTTTACAAAATCGATAAGTGAAATACACGCAGCTTATGAGCAGCTCGACCCAAAAGTATTTACTTATCAACCCTACTATGAATATAAGGAATTTTACAATGTTCATGATAAATCTACTGAAGATTTTCGTGTAAGAGAATTTAACTCCCTAATAGCTAATATCGCAAGCTTAGGACCTTTAAATTACTATCCTGTGAACTATTTAAAGATAAAAACACCTGATGGTAATTTATTGGTAACCATGGATGAACTTTTCAGAAATGCCTGGACAGCTCAGTTTGTTGCCGATCCAATGAGTTCTGAAGCATTTGATAAGTTTACAAAAGCACTTATGTTTGGAAATCAGATATTTGAGGCAAAAATATATTACGAAATGGACGATCCGGATAAAGGAGTTGTACATGCAAAAACGGGTGAATTATTAATTGCACCTTCACGTAGCATTTACGAAAGTCGTCAGGATAGACGGGAAGAAGCAGGGCTATCCTTAGCGCGTAATGTAGTATCGATGGATTATGTTCGTACTTACCTAAAAGATCTGTTTAAACAGTTTAACACAGAAACTGATGCAGTGGTGAAGTATAAATTGTACTGGCAAATTGATGCTGTTATGCTTGATATCTTTAGAAAACATAAAGATTATAATTCTTCTGATGTTGCCAATCGTCAAATTGAAGCATCCTATAGCGCCATGGAATCTCAACGTATGGATGTTGAATCAGATGCACGCTTGAGTAATGCCAAACCCGTTGAAATGCCTAAGGGGGTGAGTATAGATGCAGCCACCTCAGCAAAAGTAAATGGTATGGCGAAAGAAATGCTTGGGGCTGAATATGTAAAAACTATATTTTTAAGTAGCAAATGGTCAGAGTTTCAGGAAGACAAATATCCTTATCGGGTGATGCATTTAAGTTTACCAGCAGCAGTTATTGTGAAAAGAGCTGATAAATATTTAATGAATTACTATGACATTACCAAAAGCCCTAATGGAGGTGAGTGGAATATGATGGTAAAAATGGGCTCAAGTTTTCAGCCCGTAAATTACAAATAGTGACCATATGTTTCATACCGCAAACCGTGAGTAATGAAAAAAACAATTTAAAGTTAATCAAAATGAAAAAAACAATTCTCTTTACATTCATCGTTGCAGGCTTAATCCTTGGCGGATGCAGCAGCAGCAATTCACAGCCTAAATTGAAAGACATGAGCGAAATTGAAAAATTAACCAAAGAACAATTTGCCGAGGAAACAGCAGCAATCAATGTGCATGTAGTCCAGGAAATGGGAAAACTGCTTGACAAACACAGCAAAATAGATGCAAATTTCGAAAAAGACATCGATGCATTGCATAAAAGCTCAGTGGGGCAGATGGTTGAGTATGGTAAAGTACTTGATAAGAAAGATGAAAAAACACGAGTAGACTATGTAATGGCCAGTTTAACCGCCTCATGGGATGCGATGGATAAGTTGGGCACCGAGGTTACAGAAGGTTTTGAGGCAAAGTTTGACGCAAGACTCCCTGAACTTGAAGCCTATGGTGGCAATAACTTAGAGCGAAAATTCGACGATTTGTTTGCTATCATGAACTTTCTGGATTTCGAAAGAATAAAAGAGGAGCGCCCCGAAAGTGCTAAGGAATTTGGCATTCAATAAAGAAGGGCAGATGAGTCTGATCCGTGATCATTATGATTATCAGGATTAAATTCATTTTCGGTAATTGAAGAGACGTAGTTTCAGAGAGCTGCGATATCAGTTGCACTTCAATGAACTACGTCTCTATAAAAAAACAAAACAATGCACGAAACAAAACAACCCATAACCGATGCGCTGCAAACCAAGTGCAAATCGTGTGGTGGCATTATGCAGTACTCTCCGGCAGATGAAGATCTGAAATGCGTTTATTGTGGATACATCTCCCCATTGGACCATGCGGCCGCTGAAATAAAAGAAAACGATTTCAACCACTGGAAAGACCACGCCGATGAAAATAGCGAGGAACAAACCGTAGAAGTGACCGAAATAAAATGCCGGCAATGTGGCGCTACCACTACTTTGGCACCCAATATTTCGGCAGCCAAATGTGTGTTTTGTTCTACGCCGCTTATCTTAAACGAAGCATCGGTAAAACGTTTCTGGCAACCGGAATATCTGCTTCCTTTTAAGATAACCGAAAAAGAAAGCGGCGCTAACTTCAAAAAATGGCTGGGTAAGAAGTGGTTTCTGCCATCAGAACTAAAAAAAGGCGGTGTTTACACCGATATGTTCAAAGGCGTTTATCTGCCATTCTGGACCTACGATGCCGACACTTACACGGAATATACCGGTGAACGTGGCGATGACCGTACCGAGACATTCCGAAACAACAAAGGCGAAGATATACGCCGCACCATTACCGATTGGTATACCGCATCTGGCGAAGTATCGGTGCCGTTTGACGATATAGTGGTACCTGCGGCAGCAACGCTTCCGGCCAAAATTATGGACCGGCTTACCAATTGGGACATGATGAACTGCGTGGCCTACCGTCATGAGTTTATGGCCGGGTTTATCACGGAAATATATCAAATCGATTTCAGAGACGGTGTGGAAAAAGCCAAAGTAAAAATGGATAATGTCATTGACAGCATGATACGCTCTGATATCGGGGGTAACCATCAGAAAATCCGCAGTAAACATACGCAATACAACGACTTAATGTTCAAACTGCTGCTGCTGCCGATATGGATCAGTGCCTTTAAATTCAACGGAAAATTGTATCAGTTTGTGGTAAACGGACGCACCGGGCAAGTTATTGGCGAATATCCAAAGAGCACAGCAAAAATTGTGATGCTGGTGGTGGCTATACTAGCTATTATAGCTGCCTTGATAATGATATTTTGAAGGGGGCAAGGCAACCTAACAGGTTTTCTTATAACCTGTTAGGTTTTAATGGTTAATGAATTAGAACGCAAGCATTCAAAACAAAAATAACTATGGGCAAAAAAGCAATCATCTGGTTCTCGGTTTTCATCGGCCTATTATTGATAGTACCCTTTTTCTGGGGAAGCTACAACAAGCTGGTAAAGCGCGAAGAAGTGGTAAAAACAGCCTGGGCGCAGGTAGAAAACCAATACCAGCGGCGAAGCGATTTAATTCCGAATCTGGTGGAAACGGTAAAAGGCTATGCTGCGCACGAGCAGGAAACATTTACCAGCGTTATTGAAGCACGTGCCAAAGCCACGCAATTAAATGTTGATGCCGACAATCTTAGTGCTGAAAATCTGCAACAATTCAGTCAGGTGCAGGGCGAGCTATCACAGTCATTATCAAGATTAATGGTGGTGATTGAACAGTATCCTGATTTGAAAGCCAACGAGAACTTCATCATGCTGCAAGGGCAACTGGAAGGAACGGAAAACCGGATTGCCGTGGAACGCAAGCGGTTCAACGAATCGGCAAACATCTACAACACTTACCGGCGACGCTTCCCGAAGAACATGGCGGCAGCAATTTTCGGTTTTAAAGAGATAAAATATTATGAAGCCGAAAAAGGGGCGGATGTTTCGCCCAAAGTAGAATTTGGAAGTTGAAATGAAATTTTTATATCGCTTTTGGCGCAAAACCGGACATTTTAAGGTAAAAACAAAAATAAAGTGACATGAATAAAGCAACTTACATCCGACTTTTTAACCTAACGTTTCTGTTGTGTCTTTTTAGCGGCACTTCGGCACAAACCCACTATAAGGTAAACGAGGTCCCCAATGTTCAACGGCAGGACTACCAGCAATTTGTGAGCGACCCGGAAAATGCTCTTTCTTATGAAGACGTGCACACCCTGAATGCCAAAATGCAGGAAATAAAGGATTCACTTAACGTACAATGCGCCGTGGTGGTGCTGCCGGCAATTGACTCTGCGTATGCTTCGGCAAAAGACTTTGCCACCGAGCTATTTACAGCCTGGGGCATAGGCGACAAAGAAACCAATCAGGGGCTGCTTATTGTGCTCACCACCGCTGAGGGCGAACGCGAAATTGCGTTTGAAACCGGCTACGGTCTGGAAGATAAATTGCCGGATGGGATGTGCAAGCTTATTCAAACCACTAAGATGCTGCCTCACTTTAAAGAAGAAGATTTTGGCACCGGATTGATTGCCGGAGTTAGCGAAGTGGAAAAAGTATTGAAAGGCAGTTCCGATTTAGTGGCAGACGAAGGCTGGCCAAAAGCAGCCACCTGGTTTATTGTTGCCTGGATAGCGATGGGGTTACTGGTTATTTGGCTGAAAACCCGCTCTGCCAAACCCGAAAAACAAGATGGTTCATCCAACTACATGGCGGCAGTCAATTCCGATGGGTTTATGGGTGCTGGATGCTGGATTGCCCTACTGTTTTTGCCCGCATTTATCCTGTTCGCCATATTTAAAAAAGCTTCGGGAAAAACTACCGGAGGAGCTAAAACAGTAATCTGTGAATCGTGCAAGGCCGCCGGAGGAGTAAAACTGATGGGAGAGCCGCGCATCAAACAAACCGCCATTCCCGGACAGGATGGAATGAAAGAATACAGCTTCAAATGCAGTAAATGCGGACATGTTCATACTGAATTGGTGCCGTATGTATATGTAGAAAAGACATCATCCTCCTCCTCCTCATCATCATCAAACAGCTCGTGGTCGGGCGGCAGCGGAAGCAGCACCCGTGGCGGCTCATGGGGTGGCGGAAGCAGCGGAGGCGGCGGAGCGTCAACAAAGTTTTAAAAAAAACCATAATGCTCTTTGCAAATAAAACACAACATTAAAACTGAACAATACACACTCACTAAAAAGAAGAACCATGAAAAAAAGAATGTTTTTTACCATGCTATGCCTGTTTGTTGCCGTAGCTATAATTAGTTGCAGTGGTCCTGCACCACAAAAATTGACGGACCAGGAAATTTTGGTAAAAATTTATGAAGCGATGAATGGTACTGAATGGGAAGATTCACGAGGCGAAAATTGGCTAAGCGATAAACCGATTGGAGAATGGAAAAATGTAATAACCAATGATTCAGGAAGGGTAATTTCCCTGCGAATTCAAGGTGGCGGTGTACGCGGTTTGATTCCGGCGGAAATAGGCGGACTGACAGAACTGGAACAACTGTACATTGATTCGAGAGAATTCGATGTTCCTAATGCAATTCCATCAGAAATAGGAAAATTAACAAACCTGAAAATTTTAGCGCTAAGCGCATCTACTGACGCAACACATGGAAGACCCGAGTTTCCGAATATTTCGACACTGGTAAATTTGAAAACGCTGTATATCAGCGGGTTTGATGGCGCAATCCCGGAAAACTTTTCGGAATTAAAAAAACTACAGATTTTAAGTGTTGAAGGGTTTGAAGGAAAAATACCCGAAAGCATTTGTCAATTGTCGGAGCTTGAGGATCTTACTTTAAAAACACATCACCCGCCCAAGGGGGAAGTGCCGGCATGTATTGGAAAACTAAATAAACTAAAAACGCTTGTTATAGATTACAGTGGTGGATTTACTGGAGAAATAACACAAGCCGATGCCAAATTCCCCGAATGGATATGGGATATGACAAATCTTGAACACGTGAATGTGCGTGCTATTAGCAATAAAGGTGGCCCCATACCCGGCGATAAAGTGGCTAGAATGAATAATTTGAAAAGCCTTACCATTCTCAATTGCGGCCTTACCGGACCCATTCCTGCCGAACTATTTGCATCAGGCAAACTAAGCAGTTTAACGCTTAGCCAAAACGCATTCACAGGAAGCATTCCGGCAGAAGTAGGAAATTGTTCAAAATTGACCACATTCCGTCTGGATAAAAACCAGCTTACGGGAAATATTCCTGATGAGTTGACGAAATGCGAAAAACTCTTTTTGTTCGATTTATCAGGCAATCAACTCTCACCAAATATTCCGGCAGCACTAAAAGCACATCCAAAATTCAGCAGTTTTAAATTTTAGATTTATTTCAAATATGAATCCATTAAAAATAGTGTAATTATGAAAAAAATGATAATTGGCTGCCTCGTATGTCTGATGATATTCAGCATGGCTGCAAACGCACAAAAGAAAGAAAAGGTAATTCTCGACACCGATATGGTAGAGGTGTTTGACGATGGAATAACGATGATGATGCTTGCCAATGCACCCAACATTGACCTTATAGGAGTTACCATTGTGGTAGGAAATACCTGGGTTCCGGAGGGAACTGCTTACGCCATCCGACAGTTGGAGGACATTGGAAAATCTCATATTCCTGTTGTACCGGGCATTCGCTACCCTATATTTCCAAGCCGTTTTGAAACCATTAAGAACGAGCGTATTTTGTTTGGTATTGGCGATGCTTATGTAGGTGCTGCGGGATATTCCGAACCAAAATCGTGGGAATCGGTGTATTTGCAAAAATATGGGTCAGAATCAACTGCCAAACCTTTGGATATGAAGGCGGTCAACTTTATTATCGATGAGGTAAAGAAAAGTCCAAACGAAATAACCATCATTGCCATTGGTACTTGTGTAAATCTGGCAACAGCGGTTCGTATGGCCCCCGAAATCATTCCTTTGATTAAAAAAGTAATCTACATGGGAGGTTCGTTCTTTAAACCCGGGAACACTACGCCCACCGCAGAGTTTAATTGGTGGATGGACCCTGAGGCGGCAAAAATATGTCTGCGTTCTCCTTTCAAGGAACAGATTATTGTAGGATTGGATGCATGCGAAAAAATGCCATTTAAAAAAGACAGGTATGAGAAAATAACTGATATCATTAAAAATTCTGACCTGAAAGCGATGATGAAGCGTAACTTCTTAAACGCACTTTACATCGACGATGCAGAATATGTGCATTATATCTGGGACGTAATTGCAGGAGCTATTATGATGGACCCTGCCTTAATTACAGAAGAAGTCACACGGTATGTGGATGTTAATTCACAATTCGGCTTTTCATACGGACAATCAGTTGCCTTCCAAAACAATCAACCGGTTGGAACGCAACAGGCCCGTATTATTCTATCCGTAGATAGCGACAGACTTTGGAAAATGGTAGAGAACTATTGTAAGGAGTTTTGAAAGATGTGAATAATAAAATGAATGCTGTTTTGCGATGACAAATAAGTCTTGAAAAACTGCACGTAACTGACTAGAAAACAATAGGGTATGAATGTATTTTTCAACGATGAAAGCGTTCCGATTTTTAACGGCGCCAGGGTATTGGATGCAGTGCGCGCCTACTATGCACAGCACGATAAAAAAATGCCCCGCAGCTTACCCATTGTGACCGATGCCTTTGGCAACAGCGTTGCACCCGATGGCGAACTAAACGAAGGAAATCGCCTGTATATAAAAATCAAAAACAAAAGAAGCATGAAAAAAATACCGACAACACCAAAAATAATCTGTGCTATTGTTCTGCTTGGCACCTCTTTGTTAATGGGTTGCAGCACAAGCCGAAAGGTTAAGGTAGCAGAACTGCCCAAAGCGCGAACCATAGAAATACTTGCCGTGAACGATATGCATGCAGCCCTGGATAATTTCCCGCGGTTTGCCTTTATGGCGGACAGCCTGCGTGCCATCTATCCGAACCTGCTGCTCGTTTCGGGAGGCGACAACCAAACGGGAAATCCTGCAAATGACCAGTATCCCGAAAAGGGAATGCCCATTATTGAACTGATGAACGCAGTTAAATTTGACCTGTCGGCAGTTGGAAACCACGAATTTGACTCCCGCCTTGCAGGCTTTGAATACATCACACAACAGGCCGGGTTCGATTTTCTCAATGCAAATTTGGAGCTTCCCAAAGATGCCGGTTTCCGCATTAAACCTTACAAAATAATTAAGGCACCGAATGGACTCAAAACAGCTTTTGTTTCCTTTTTGGATATTAACGACAATGGGATTCCCGACACTCATCCCGATAATGTGGCGGGGTTCACCTTTAAAGACCCCTTTGAAGCAGCGCCGGAATACCTGTTTTTAAAAGACAGTTGCGATGTGTTCATAATGGTGAACCACATGGGATTTGAAGAGGATGTAAAACTAGCCATGCAACTGCCGGCAAAAACCATAGATGTAATTATTGGCGGGCATTCCCATACCAAAGTCGAAAAAGACCAAATCCACAATGGAATTATGATAACGCAAGCCGAACGGAAACTCAAATATGCAACGCTGATAAAGCTTTCCGTCAGTCCCGATGGAAGGGTGGACAGGAAAATGCAGTTGCTTACCGTGGGCAACAAAGGGAGCACCCGTGCCGACATACAGACCATGGTGGATGCTTACAACAACAATCCGGCATTGACCGAAACCATTGCCACAGCCGAAGATGACTTCTCAAACTATGAAGAAGTAGGATTTCTGATGACCGATGCCATTCGCATAGCCTCCGGAGCTGACATTGCCTTTATCAATCCCGGCGGTGTGCGTGTACCAACCCTTGCCAAAGGTCCCGTGCGTACCAAAGATGTGTATGAAATGGACCCGTTCGGCAATGAAATGGTGAAGTTCAACCTTTCCGGACACGAAATGCGCAACCTATGTCTCGCTGCATTTACGCTTGATGACCATTTGCCCCTTTATCCTTCGGGAATGACCAGTCGTTATTTGCTGAAACCCGATGGAAGCCTCAAAGATGTAGAACTTCTCACCACCGATGGTAAACCGTTTGATATGGACAAAACGTATTCGGTAGTAATGAACGATTATATGGCTTCGGTTTACAAGTACGACCGCAAAGACGCGGGTCAGGGAATGTTTCGCCCAACGGCAGAAACAACCATTGAATATCTGAAAGCGTTGAAAAACATCCCAAGTTACAGGGGAATGCAAAGGGTGGAGATGGTGAAGTAGGAAGTAGGAAGTAAGAAATCAACCTAACAGGTTTTCTTTCAACCTGTTAGGTTTGAATTGCCGAAGAAGTAAGAGGTAAACCTAACAGGTTTTCTTCTAACCTGTTAGGTTTGAATTGCCGAAGAAATAAGGTGCAGCGCACCGAAATATTTGTAGAAAAAGAATGTTCCAGATGGGTACAATCAGGTGCAGCGCACCGAAATATTTGTAGAAAAGGAATTCAAAACAATTAAAAGGTGCAGCGCACCGTGATATTGAGAAACGGAGTTAAGATGAAAAGCAAGAAGTAAGAAGCAGGAAATCAGCCTAACAGATTGTCCGGTGCCAAAGGGGACTCAGGACAAGCCGTTCGGTTTGAAAAACAAATCAAAAATCAAAAAGCAAAAATTAATAAAAAAAAGAAACCATGAAAAAACAACTACTTTTTATTCTGGCAGCTCTTATGATAAGCTGGAGTGCAAGTGCACAGATGGTTTTAGAATTCAACACCAACCTTTCGGATGGTAAAACCATCGCACTTCCACTTTACGGAGATGTTAACGCAACCGTTAACTGGGGCGATGAAAGTAGCGACACTTACACCGAAGCAGGGAACCAAGACCACACCTACGCAGCAGAGGGTACCTATACCGTGTCAATTTCGGGCTCACTCGAACAATTTGGAATGTTTAATTACCCAAATGCCGATAAACTGGTTAAGGTAACCAGCTTTGGCGATATTGGACTTCACTCTCTTGAGCATGCTTTTCATAACGCTGTTAATTTAGTGGAAGTGCCTACGCAGCTGCCTTTAACCGTTGAAGTCCTTGAATTTACATTTCGTGGTGCCACTAACTTTAATTTTGATATTGGTGGGTGGAATGTAAGCAATGTTTACAATATGAAAGGTATATTTCATAGTGCATCCTCCTTCAATCAGGATATTAGCAATTGGGATGTGAGCAACGTTGGCGATATGGACTATATGTTTTTTGCTGCCACTGCATTTAACCAGGATATTGGCAGTTGGGATGTAAGCAAGGTTTACAATATGTTTTCCATGTTCAACGGGGCATCGTCATTTAATCAGGACATAAGCAATTGGAACGTAGGCAAAGTGACTCAAATGGGTTATATGTTTACCTGGGCAACTGCATTTAACCAGAATATTGGTAGTTGGAATGTGAGCGGTGTTTATGACATAAACAATATGTTTGAAGGATGTGCATCCTTTAATCAGGATATTGGCAGTTGGAATTTGAGCAAGGTCATCAACATGAAGGAAATGTTCTCTAATGCCACTGCATTTAATCAGGACCTTGGCTCATGGAATGTGACTTCTGTAACCAATATGACTGATATGTTTGCAGAAGTAACGCTATCAACCGCCAACTATGATAATATCCTTATTGGATGGGCAGGGCAAACGGTTAAAACGAAGTTAATTTCAATGGTGGTAACAGCAAATACTCGCCCGGCGCAGCGGCTGATGCAAGAGCAATTCTGACAGGAACCTATGGTTGGACAATTACTGATGGCGGGGAATCGAATCCTACTGCTGTTAATTCCCTTGTTGCAGAGAGCATTAATGTATATCCAAACCCCTTCCAAAATAGCTTCCATATATCCAATGCCGCCAATGCAAGCCAACTTATTATTACAAATATTGTCGGGAAGGTTGTCATGACGGTTAACCTAAGCCGTTCGTCCAATCAGGTCATAGAAACCAATCTGCCCTCGGGCCTTTACCTGATAACCATTGTTGCCAATGATGGCAGTATAGCGGTAAGGAAAATGATTAGCGAGTAGGAAGTAAGAAGTCAACCTAACAGGTTTTCTTTCAACCTGTTAGGTTTGAATTGCGGAAGAAGTAAGAAGTCAACCTAACAGGTTTTCTTTCAACCTGTTAGGTTTGAATTGCCGAAGAAGTAAGAAATCAACCTAACAGGTTTTCTTTTAACCTGTTAGGTTTGAATTGCCGAAGAAGTATTAATAATCAAATAAATGCATCCATGAAAAGCAACAAATTAAAAGTGATTCTGCTCATAGCGTTTGCGATAACAATTAGCATGAGCGCTTGCAAGAAAGATGATGATTTTTCAGAAGAAAAAGCACCTGCTGACAATGCATCCATTACAGGTACACTGGCCGGTAAAATTAACCACGATGAGCTTGATATGAGCGACAAAGCCTCCTGCACCTTCGACCGCTTCCCGTGGACTGTGGCAAAATTCCAGGAATTGCAGGCACAGGTTTCCACCGAACCGCAAGGCGCGGTAACTATGGTTTTGATTGCCATGGAAATCTACCGCAAATACCCCGTTATCGGCGAAAAGTGTTTGTATCTGGCAACCACCGAAAACGAGCATGACCCCAACAATCCCGGGCGCATGAGTCAGGACCGGATTATGTATCGCCTGAGCCAACTGCTTCGTAGCACAGATAAGTATTACGTGCGCCCTTATCAGGTGGCGGCTTATCTGAAAGGCGCCCACCAGCAAAACGGATACATACCCGAAAAACCCTATACCGTTGAAGTGGAGGCCATGAATTTCACGTATGAATACGACAGTAAAATGGATGCCAAATTCATTCAGTATTATGTGCTTACGGGTGGAAAAGACAGCGGGAAAGACATCATTCGTGTCATCAAACCGTGGAACAGTAAATATTTCCTGGTCGATAATTTCCCCGGGCTTTATTCGCAAGTAAAAGAACTGCCCGGCAGCAAAACCTGGGACAATAATATGTTTATCAAATAAGGCCAACATGCACTGTCTTTTGCTTTATGCTCCGGAATCCAAAGCAAAAAACAGAGAATCACTTTTCAAATAATTCAACAGTATTAAATACTAAACAAAAAATCTCTCCAATATGAAAACCAAACTATTCTTAGTCCTATTCTCATGGCTATTATTCAGTCAGGGATTATTTGCAGATTCACCTCTGACCTCTACCAATTTCAGCGAAGCCTATGCAGATTCAAAAATAGTTCAATTGGCTTCCACTACCGAAGGGATATTAACGGTTGAGCTGATGGATTATTTGGACCAAAGCATGCATCCAATTGAATTGAAAATGGCGGTTATAAATCAAATAGGCTGGGATTTGAGTGGATATAATAATGCAGATTCCTTTTTTGAATACCTGCAAAAGAAATACGGGTTTAAAGATAAGGATGAATTTCGTCAACATGCCAACGCCGATTTGCTCATTAGTATGGCTTACCTTATGGCAATGGACGATTATTTTAACGTTGAAGAAGCAGTTATTTATGCAAAAGAGGCAAAGTCCAGGAACAAGGAAAGCTATACAATCAATATTATCTGCGCCCTCATTGAGGCACAAAACGCATTTGGTTCTGATTGGAGTGAAGTGTATAACCAAACCAATGAAGTTCGCAACAATCGTTCATTAAACAGAGATATGAAAGAAGATGCTGTTAAAATTATTTTTGAATACATGGATTTATACAAATAATTCAAATGGCTCTTCGGTTTGCATCCACTTAACAATCAATATATTTATGTTTCAACTTTTAAAACGATGAAAAGTACAATAAAATCAGTAATTTATATAGCTACACTGCTGTGTTCATTCCTGGTTGCAACACTATCCACAAGCTGCAATCAATCTTCCGGCAACCAGCAAGAAAATACCACCGTTTCTTTGATGGAAGGATTGGATACGCAACAAATTGCTTCGGGCGAAACATGGCTTAATGGTATATTTCAATGCCCCGATGGCAAGGGCTATTGTTTTCCCGATGAGGAGAAAGTGCTTACAGAGCAGTATTATCAGTTTTTTATTGAATCGGTCGCCATGTTTGAATATCCTGATTTTGAAACAGAAGAGGAGCGCGTGAATGCTGAAAAAGTGTATAACAACAAATGGGAAAACACCTATCCTTTGGGTAACGAAGTCTGGGCGCCTTTCGGCAGAGGAAATGGAATAGGAGCAGGCGATAAGTTACAAAATGTGACCATAACTCATCTTTCCGATTTAAAATTTACTGCACTTATTGATTATGGCGAAGGCAACGTATTTTTCAATGCGCTTCTTCTCGTCCCGTCGGGCAACGCATTTTTGATAGACTATATAGAAACGATGGAAATCGACATACAGGAAGGTGAAATGAATCTTCCCTTTTTGCAAAATCTCACCCTTGCTAAATTTCAGTTGGGAGCCAATCCCAAGGATGCAAAACGTCTGCTGGGTAAACCGAATTCTGAATCTGCCAAAACAGGACCTTTGGAGGTTTCCGGCTACATTGATGAAGATTATATTGTGACCACTACAACAATGGAATACGAGGGCATTAAACTAATCTATGATGACCAACGTATGATTCACGCCACCGTTGACAAACCGGGAAAGCAGTTTGGATGGATTATTTGTGGCAACAAAGACTGCGACAAGGATTTTCTGATGCAAAAATTCAGGCTGACCGAAGAAGATGTGTACGACAATGACGAAGGTAATAATACGATGGTGATGAATTGGGAAATCTTCTCATTGGTCGTTTTATTGGATGTGGATAATCTGGTTAAAACAATAGAATTTAACGCTGGGCCTTGATGGAAAAACAAACCTGGGAAAGAAAAATTGACGGATTTATCATTAACAAATAACAAAAACAAACACATGAAAACAAAAATATATCTGCTTGCACTTCTTGCATTCCCTTGTGCCTGTATTGCTGAGAATAATGACAGCGACCGGGCTAAGAACGATTTGAACGGTAAAATTAAGTCAGTTAAAGAATCCTATTACAGAGCCGCAAATACAAAAGGAGATTTTAAATTGCGAAGTATTAATGAAAGCACATTTAATAAAGAGGGCAACAAAACAGCTTATATTCAGTACACATCTGAGGGTGATATTATTTCAAAACAGCTTTACACCTATGATGACAAAAACAACCTGATTGAAGATAATTCGTACGGTTCCTACGGAGAGCTCTCTACGAAAACGACGTATACATATGACAGCAAAGGAAACCGAGTAGAAGAAATTCTATTTGAAGATGGGTTTCCTCCTTTAAAGGAACTCTATAAATATGACGACAGCGTCAATATGATTGAAAAGAAACAATACAATCCTGAGGGTATCTGTTGGAATAAGATAGTCTATTCATATGATGAAACGGGAAAAATGGTTGAAGAGAACCGTTTAGGTCCTGATGACGCGCACATAGAGAAAAAACTGTATAAGTATGATGACAATGGTAATGTGATTGAGGTACAATCACTTTCTTCCCTGAATAGCAGCCATAATTACAAAACGCTCTCCATGTATGATAATAAAAACAACTTAATTGAATATAGCTACCTGCAAGATGGCAACTCCGCACCCTTCAAAACAACATACAGCTACGAATTTGACGAACCAGGAAACTGGATTATGTCAACTGAATTTAAAGATGGTATTCCCCAAAATAAAACGGAAAGAGAAATTGAATATTTCGATTGAGAATAATCTTGCCTTAAACCTTGAATGACAACGGGAACAGGGATTAAAAAACGAGAAACATGAAAACCAAATATTATCTACTTGTTGTGCTCACATTGCTTTTTGCCTGTACAGGTGAAAGTCAAAAGAGCGCCAATGCCGAAACTTCTGATTCTATGAGGCAGGGAAATAAAGATGTAACAGAAGACTACGATGCATCAAAAGTTAACATTAAAGACATCTTCCTGCTATTGCCCGATGATGCTTTACCAATGGAAGGAATCAGCCTGGCCAATCGAAAGCTGTTGCTCAACCACATTGGCGATGAAAAAGGATATGACATTTCGCCCACGCCCATTGAAATTTGCGATGTAAAAAACGGATACCTCAATCTTACCGGAATGCAGTTTGAATGGGAAATGTGTTATTGGAATTTGAAAGATGGCCGTAAGCTGGTAGCTGTAAATAGCGGTTCGGAATCAGGGAGTGACATTAGGATATTTTTCTACCAAAACGACAAATTGACCGAAGATTACAATTATCAACTTGGTGGAAAGCAAAACTATACATTGTCTGATTTTGTGGATGTTTCGCAACTGTCGTCCGAAACCCGAAAGTATGCTGAACAACAATTTGCCAAAAGTGATTATCATCTCTACTACGAATTGCCCCGGAAAGGAACCTCTATAAAAATAGGTATGGATGTCAATGAAATGACGGAGAACCCTGAGGACTACGATGTTTTTTACGAAGCAGGCAAAGATGTTATCCTGAAATGGGAAAACGAAAAATGGGTAAGATAATCCTTCAACTTGAAATTTTATGGATATGAACCGAACAATCTGTTTTTTCTTAATCCTTTTACTGTTTGCAGCATGCACAGATGGTAATAAAAGCCGAAATGCCGAACAGCAAGCAGCGGACACGACCTTAGGCAAGGCTTACAGGCAATCTACCCTGGCTTATCTTATAGATGGAGAACTCTATTTTCACAGCTTTGACGAAAACACAAAGGTAAAATTTGCAGAAGAGCCCGAACTCATCTTAAATTTCGTGTTCGATAAGGAAGGTGAAACATTGTATTACAGCGTAGAGCGCGAAAACATGCTATGGCTTAAATCCGCAGACATCAGTAAATCGGAAATTACACCTGAATGGGTAATTAGCTGGAAGCTAATAAAGGATATGGCATTCTCACACACAGGTATGAGCCCTCTTTTTTACCATGAAGGAAAAGTTATTGTAATGCACAGGTATCATGATGATTCCCCGTATTTTGACAAGATGTGTTATTACTATATCGACGAAAAAAACATAGCTCAATTAGCCTTAGATATTGATTTTATACGAAGCACCTGTAGTATGCTCCCAAGTGAAGAAATTGATAACTATTTTGAAGTAGCCGAAGAGCAGCTCTACTATGTACATAATAATGCAAAAGTGTGTTTAACTGACAAAATAGATTTTAAGGCAATAGAAGAAGAAAATGGAGATGATTCTTATATATCTGATACACGACATTATAGTTACTATATATTTTCACCTGATAGGTCAAAAGTTGCCTTTGTGGCTGAAATGTTGGAAAACGATTGGGTACACGGTCCCTACTGTATAGCCAATGTAGATGGTAGTAAGCAGATGGCATTAAAAGAATCAAATTTAATGGTGGATTCAAAACCAACATGGCTCAACAATAATGAGATGGTTTTCAGAAGCTTTTTGGGCGACCTCTATGTTGCAAACAACAATAAAAACAGCATCGAAAAGATAGCAGAAGGTGTAACGGATTTTAAATCGAGATAACTTAAAACAAAAAACGCAATATTATGAAACAAATCATCTGTTTATTAGCAATTCTTGTCACATTTGCAGCCTGTACCGGTGACAATCAAAAAAACGAAAACGCTGAAAATCAAATAGCGGACACAACTTTGTCAGAAGTCATTATAGATGAGCCTGCCGTTATTGCCTACACGCAGTGCCCCCTGGCCTATCTGGTTGATGGCGAATTGTTTTTTCACAGTTTTGACGACAACCAAAAAGTGAAATTTGCAGAAGAACCTGAGGCCATCTTTAATTTTACCTTCGACCCTGAAGGTAATATCATGTATTACAGCGTTGAACGCGATAGTATGCTGTGGCTTAAATCGGCAAACATCAGCGATTTAGAGATTACCCCACAATGGCTGATGAATTGGAATCTAAAAAAGGACGACTGCACCTCAGACACATACCTTGAAACAAGCCCACTCTTTTTAAACAATGGAAAACTGATTATACGTCACAATTTTAACTGGGATTACTATGATTTTAAAACCATGGCGATTTACTCCATTGTCAATAAGAATATTACCCAAAAAGAGTATGACTATAGCTTTATTAGGAAGCTTTCAGGAGAGTTATCCTATAATAAAGCTGAACAATACTTTAAAACCATTGACGAGAACCTCTACTACACACGCAATAACAAAAAAGTATGTTTATCAGATAAACTGGATTTTAAAGTGCTGAGGAATAAAGAGAGTGAAGATTATTGGGTTGAAACAGAATTTAACTCATTTGTGCTTTCGCCGGATGAGACGAAAATTCTTTACGGTACAATGATTGAAATGGGCGATTTAGGACACGGTCCTTATTGCAAAGCCAATGCTGATGGAAGCAATCAGATGATGCTGGAAATGACAGACATAGGCAGCAGTAAAAGCCCTGTGTGGCTCAAGAACAACAGTCTGGCTTTTATCGACAATGAAAACAATCTGTTTGTTGCAAACAACGACGAGAATTCTATTCAAAAAATTGCTGAAAATGTATCGGATTACACGTCGAGGTAGCTATAAAATGCGAGCCTTAAGGTTTCCGAATTGCCTTTCAGCTTTCTTCAATGACAATTAATTTTCAACATCAACAATTATGACCACTGCACCCAAACAATCGTTTCTTTTCCGGATTTACGGAACCTATCCGCTTAAAAATGACCTTGGAACCATCCTTACAGGACACATTCAAAGCGGCACCGTATGCTTAAACGACCAGTTAGTATATATCGGCAAACTCCAAACCCCTATTTTTGAATGCACGGTTGCCGACATTGAGAAATTACCCATGACCAGGCTCACCGAAGCATCTGCCGAAGAAATGGGTCAAAGGAGCATAAGCATGCAAATACTCGGACATTTAGAACATGAGTTTGAAAAAGGCGG
>Ga0265295_1003808_pt1 | contig 21195 bp, 15 predicted proteins | sample Munlansysbiofilm_FD_192503 | JGI IMG/M metagenome (GOLD analysis project Ga0265295, IMG submission 192503) | Leachate microbial communities from a municipal landfill in Southern Ontario, Canada - Methane capture system biofilm | ecosystem: Engineered > Solid waste > Landfill > Unclassified ...
TCAATGGCTCTGGCACTACAATAACGAACGCCCTAATATGGGGCTTGGCGGCATGACCCCTAAACAAAAGTTGGCCATAGTGGCCTGATATCTACTTTTGAACCCTGTTATAAATGGGGGGATTACCGTTTCAGGCCGTGCCAGTCGATCAATTTGTCCAAAAAAAAATGTCAACTTCGCCCGCATCTGAAATCGACCTCATCAACTCAGGTCGGGTGAGCGTCCGGAGACAGGTGCGAGCTCTTGGGTAGCGTCTAAACTCTGAGGTTTTGTAGAGGACTGGGTTAGTTTTACTGGGCGATAGAAACTGAATTTTATATGTGTAATTGTGCGACCGGTTCTAATCGACTCATAACGCACCTGAAGTTTTGTTTTTTTATTTATTTCCTCAATGCTGGTTTCCAAGCATCGTTTACGAAAATCTGAAAAAGCAGGATATTTGTTCTCTAATCCTAGCATTTCACGTAGTTCAACGAGGCTTATTATTCGAGTGCCAACACTCTGATACCGCAACCCTGAGCCTTTGGTTGCGCCTAGTGCGCTGGGTAAGTGCTGGTCAATGGACTTTATGAGCGACAGCTTGCACAACAAAGTCCGGTTTCGGACATTCAATGTTATTGATGATTTTAACCGCGAAATACTCGGCATTGATATCGCGACCAGTATGCCATCGTTACGTGTAATACGTTATCTGGACCAACTGGCTGAATGGCACGGTTACCCTGAGAAAATTCGCGTTGATAACGGCAGTGAATTTACCTCAGAAGTCTTCACCAGCTGGGCAAAAGTGCATGGCATTATGATTGATTACATCAAACCTGGTTGCCCTTACCAGAACGCATACATTGAGCGATTTAACCGAACGTATCGTGATGATGTACTGGATTTATATATTTTCAACAACCTGAATGAGGTAAAGCAAATAACCGAAGACTGGATTGAGTTATATAACACTGAACGACCACACGACTCACTGAATGACATGACGCCGTTAGAGTACCGAAATGCGGCATAAATTCTCTACGAGATGACTGTGTTATAAATGGGGTATTTACACGCCGATCAGCGCCCATTGGCATCAAGACCTGAGCCTCACAACAAACTCTCTGCAGAGGAGCGTGAAGCTGTGCTTGCGCTATGTAATCAAGCTGAGTACCGCAGCAGCCCACCTGCCTTTATTGTGGCTGACCAGCTGGATCAACGCCATTATGTAGCTTCAGAAGCTACATTTTATCGAGTCATGCGTGAGCATAATCAAGTGCACCCAAGAGGTCGTCAGAAAACACCTGAACCCAAGCATTTAGCCACTACGCATCAAGCTTCTGAGGCCAACTGCCTTTGGTCGTGGGATATTTCATGGTTACCAGGCCCTGCACGTGGTTCTTGGTTTTACCTTTATCTAGTAATGGATGTTTACAGTCGCAAGATCGTTGGCCATGAAGTATATGAAAGTGAAACTGGCGAGCTGGCTAGAGAGTTCATCGAAAAGGCTTACTGGCGCGAGCGCATAGCCACTCACAACAAGCCTTTGGTGCTGCACTCCGATAACGGCAGCCCTATGAAAGCGGCGACCTCCCTAGAGAAACTGTACGATCTAGGCATTACGCCATCAAACAGCCGCCCTCGGGTCAGCAATGACAACGCTTACTCGGAATCGCTGTTCAAAACCCTGAAGTTCAGACCTGGATTCCCTGTTAATGGTTTTAAAACGATCCAGTGCGCTCAAGCTTGGGTGCTCAAATTTGTACGCTGGTACAACACTGAGCACCGCCACAGTGCCTTAAATTATGTAACACCACAGCAACGCCACACAGGTGAAGCTGATCAAATCCTAGCTCAGCGCAAACAGGTTATCGAGGCTGCAAAAGCTGCGAACCTCAGCGCTGGTCTGGCAGTATAAGAAATCTCAGCTTGCCAGATTCTGTAACATTGAATCCGGAAAAGGCGGTTAATTGTTAAAGAGCTGATTACTTAAACACGACAACTATGTTGACAGATACCGTTATTCAGAGGCTCCCTAATCATCCATAGAAAACCATTATGAATTAATAGTTTGACTAAAATTACTCATCTATGTAATTTACTTTAAGGTGCATTTTTAATTAAACAAGGATAATAAAATGAAAGCTGCTCGTTTTTATAATAAAGGTGATATTCGAATTGAAGATATTCCAGAACCCACTATAGAGCCAGGTACTGTTGGTATAAATGTAGCATGGTGCGGGATTTGTGGTACTGACTTACATGAATTTATTGACGGGCCAATATTTATTCCAGCTTGCGGTCACCCGCATCCAATCTCAGGAGAATCTGCGCCAGTAACAATGGGGCATGAGTTTTCGGGTGTGGTTTATGCTATTGGGGATGGTGTAGAAGACATTGAAATCGGCCAACATGTAGTCGTAGAACCTTATATTATTGCTGATGATGTGCCAACAGGCCCCGGCGAAAATTATCATCTATCCCCAAATATGAACTTTATTGGTCTTGGTGGACGCGGCGGCGGTTTATCTGAAAAAATAGCAGTAAAGCGTCGATGGGTACATCCTATTTCTAATACTATCCCTCTTGACCAAGCGGCTTTAATTGAGCCGCTCGCAGTTGGCTACCATGCTTTTGTACGCAGTGGGGCTAAAGCAGGTGATATTGCCTTAGTAGGAGGGGGTGGTCCTATTGGTTTATTGTTATCTGCTGTATTAAAGGCCAAAGGATTAACTGTTATTCTTACAGAACTGAGTGCAAAACGTAAAGAAAAAGCTCAAGAAACAGGCGTTGCAGATTTCATTTTAGATCCCACTCAAGTTGATGTTGCCGAAGAGGTAATGAGAATTACTGAAAACCGAGGCGCAGATGTCGCTTTCGAATGTACAAGTAACAATAAGGTATTGGATACACTTGTTGAGACGACCAAACCTGCGGGCGTTATTGTAATTGTATCCATTTGGAGTCATCCTGCTACAGTCAATGTTCATAGTGTTGTTATGAAAGAGCTGGATATTCGCGGCACGATTGCTTATGTAAATAATCATAAAGAAACTATTAAATTAGTTGAGGAAGGTAAGATTAACTTAGAACCTTTTATCACTCAAAGAATAGATTTAGATGATCTTGTTTCTCAAGGCTTCGAAACGCTAATTAACAATAATGAATCAGCAGTTAAAATTATCGTACGCCCATGACTTTGAATAATATTTAATTCTTAGATAAATCAAAAGCGGCCAATGAATCAATATCATTGACCGCTTTTGATTAAGTAAAATAGTAACGGTTTAATTTAAGATTTATTTACTGCAAGTGATGACTCTCTTGTAAGTCATATACAGGTGTATCAATTCCTTCCATTCTAGCTTTTATCTGCAGTGATAAATATTGCGAATAGTGTCGCGATTGGTGCAGATTTCCACCATGAAACCATAGCGCTGTTTGCTGCGTCGGTTTCCACATATTGCGTAACTCGCCTTCCCATGGCCCTGGATCTTTCGCTGTATCTGATCCCATTCCCCAACATTTACCTACTTTATCTGCCACTTCTTGAGAAATTATTTTCGCCGCCCAACCATTCATTGAACCAAAGCCAGTGGCATACACAATTAAGTCAGCATCAAGCTCTGTACCATCCGTTAACACCACAGAGTTAGATTTTATATGGTCAATAGTGACTGCAGATTTAAGTTTTATTTTACCTTGAGCCACCAGTTCAGAAGCACCTACGTCAATATAATAACCAGAACCTCGACGTAAATATTTCATAAATAGACCTGTGTGATCTTCACCAAAATCTAGCAAAAAACCTGCGTCAGTTAGTTTTTTGTAAAAGTCAGCATCCAACTTGGCTACTTGACGATAAACAGGCTCATGAAATTGCGGCATCACTTTAAAGGGAATAGAAGCAAAAGTTAGATCTGCTTTATAAGTCGTAATCCCTTTTTCTACTGCTTCCTCTGAGTACAAGCCACCCAAAACCACATCCATCAAGGTGTCGGACTTAATAATATGTGTAGATGAGCGCTGTATCATGGTGACATCAGCACCATTTTCCCATAGCGCAGCACAAATATCATGAGCCGAGTTATTACCACCCAAGACAACGCATTTTTTTCCCTTATACGCTTCTCCACCGGGATGCTGGCTAGAATGATGCTGCTCTCCGGCAAAACTTTCCATTCCTGGGATTTTAGGGATCTGTGGTAAACCAGACATACCTGTAGCTAAAATCAACTGCTTAGGATGGAGCACCAAACGCTCACCCGATCGATTTACTTCTACATTCCATTGTTGCAATTGTTCATCAAAAGCAGCACTGATACATTCTGTTGAGCCCCAGTAATTTAACTCCATGACCTTGGTATACATTTCCAGCCAATCACCAATTTTGTCTTTAGGAGTAAATACCGGCCAGTTTTCAGGAAAAGGAATATATGGCATATGGTCGTACCAAACTGGATCATGTAGCGATAACGATTTATACCGATTCCGCCATGTATCGCCTGGTTTTGCCATTTTATCAATGATAATTGTCGGCACATCTAACTGACGTAAACGTGCTCCTAAGCCGATGCCACCTTGACCGCCTCCAATAATTAGACAATAAGGTTGCTCGCTATAGCCTAAGTTGGCTTCCTCAAGTTGGCGTTTCTCTAACCAAGTTAGCCGATTAGGATTGGCACCATGTTCTGCACCTTTGGGCCTTAAGTTTTTCCTTTTTTCTGGAAAGTCCTTTAGCTCAACCATAGTCGTTAGTAATGTCCAAGCCTTGCCGCTACGTAAACGTAAATGTCCACGTCCATGAGCGACCTTGGTATTAAAAGTTATCCAAGCCTCTATAACGCCTTGGTTATCAATCGCTTCTTCCTCAAGCTGCCAATCAGACGGCTCAATGTTTTTTAGGGTATGAAGCAGCATCTGTTTAATTTCATCTTGGCCTTCGAGGGTTTTAATATTCCAAGTAAAAGAAACTAAATCTCGCCAATATCCTTGCGCCTCAAAGCAATCGACAGCTTTTTCTATATTTTTTGTTTGCAGTGCTTGATCAAAATTTTGTAGCCAATGAATCACTTGCTGACTTGCAGAAAGATTGGTTTTTACGTCTTGATCTGTCATAAAAATGTACTCCAATATTTTTTTTATTGTGCTTTGTCACTGCATACAGCAGCTAACAAAGAAATGCTTAAAGTACATTGCACAATCCATGCCAAACCTATAAAAAACATAAGCCATTGATAAAAAAGGAATATATGTTTTCAAAAGATCAAAAATACAGCTTTATACTTTTACTTTTTACACTCTGTAACGCGCTTGGTTTACAACTGTAATGTCAGCTACTAACAAAGAACTATAGAGATTACTGGATATCCCCCATAAGCTAAAAACTCATAAAGTATCAATACAATAATGCAATGAGGTTTCTGATGAGTACGGATCAACAGCGTTATCAGCATATAAAAGTCATTCTCAATAGTACTGATTACAACTCTCAGACAGCACCGTTAGCGCAAGAAGGCTCTTTGATTTTACGCTCATGGCAACGTTGCCTCACTCAGCACAAGTTAGATCCAAGCAGCCCTCGCCCTGCACGCATAGTAACCCAACAAGTTTTGCGCGAGCATCAAGACTCAGCTGAAGAGTTTCTAAGCGTTGCTCGTGCGGGCGTTGAGCAACTCTACTCACACATTGCCGAGTTAGGTTATGTGCTATTACTCAGTGACCATCGGGGTATTACTGTTCAGTACTTAGGCAATAAAAACCATGACAGCTGTTTGCAGCAGGCTGGGCTTTACCTAGGAGCTGACTGGAGTGAAAAATATGCGGGAACCTGTGCAATCGGTACATGCATTCAAGAATTACAGGCTCTAACATGTCATCGAATTGAACATTTTTACAGCTCTCATATTCAACTTAGCTGTACTGCCGCACCAATTTTTGATGCCAGCGGAGCTTTGTTAGCTGTGCTTAATATTTCAGCCTTAAACTCAGCTATTTCGCCCGCCAGTCAAAATTTCGCCCTACACCTCACACAGCTTTATGCAAAGATCATTGAGAATGCTTATTTTTTAAAATGCTATCACCAGCATTTTATTTTAAAAGCTGATTTCTCTAAGGAGTTGGTCCAAACCAATGGTCAGCTCTTGTTTGCAGTGAATGACAATGGATTCATTATTGCCGCCAACACTGCTGCCAGATCTCTTTTGCAGAAGCAGAAAAATACCACTTCACAACTTACAATGTCTTTGCCTTGTTTACTCGAGTGCAAATGGCACGATATTCTTGCTATTAATTATGAACGTAAAGATGGAGTAAAAGCGTTTAGTACGCAGCTCAGTAAAAAAACTCTTTTTGGCACATTATTAGAACCTAGCGGAAAGGCTAATGAGACTCGAAATTATATTGTAAATAAAGAAGAGTCTGTACCAGGGCTCGATGCTCTCGGCGCTGATGACCCAAAGATACAGCGCACCTTGTCATTGTCTAAAAAGTTACGCAATCGAGATATAAATTTATTAATTCAAGGTGAAACAGGCTCTGGAAAAGAAGTCCTTGCACAAGCGATTCATTACAGCAGTGAGCGCTCAAATAAACCTTTTATTGCTGTTAATTGCGCAGCTCTGCCTGAATCACTGATAGAAAGTGAATTATTTGGCTACTTACCTGGAACCTTTACTGGAGGACGTAATAAAGGAGCTAAGGGTTTAATTCAAGAAGCGAACGATGGGACTTTGTTTTTGGATGAAATAGGCGATATGCCATTAGCTTTACAAACTCGTTTATTACGAGTGCTTGCGGAAAAACAAGTTCTTCCACTGGGAGCCACCAGCCCTATTCCAATTAACCTACGAGTCATTGCGGCAACGCATTGCGATTTACAACAACGTATCGAATTAGGCCTATTTAGAGCTGATCTTTATTATCGCCTTAATGGTGCCAATCTAAAGTTGCCCAGTTTTCGAGAACGAGCTGACAAAGATTACATAATTCAACATATATTAAAAAGTATCAACTCAAGTAGAGGGTCTAAACCAATAACCTTGCGTGGGGATGCCATGAGTGCATTATTAGCTTACAGCTGGCCCGGAAACATCCGGCAATTAGTAAATGCTCTGAAATTTGCTGAGGCGACCTGCGAACATGACGAAATAACCGTGTATGACCTGCCTGAAGAGTGCTCTGTTAACTCCTTTACGCAAACGCCTTTAGTCACACAGAAAATCGATTTAGCTATTTACAATACAAATAGATCATCAGAAAACTCGCAAAAAGAGCAATTACTCCACTTACTAACAACACATAAGTGGAATATTTCAGTTGTTGCTAGAGAGCTAAAGATCTCACGTCCTACCCTGTACCGCTGGCTCAATAAATATGATTTGCAGTGATAACTTAAAAACTATAAAACTTCACAGATGCTGTTGTTTATCATAAGTATAGGTGTTGAAGAAGGAGTGGATTTAACCCCCTTGGTTGTTAAGCGCTTGTGTAACAACCTTTTTGGTCGTAAAGGCAGTCAGTCACTGATCGTTAAGGTGTTCGGCGAAAAAAACCGTATAAAGCGTAGCGCGCATAGTGATCCAGAAGAGATTGAGTTGATCACAAAAAATATCAGCGGACTGCAAGTCAATACTGGTCTTCGACGTTGAGTGATATCGAGGAAGTAAAGCTGAAATATAAAGATAGCGTACTCAGAAAACGCAAGAGAACGCGTACATTAGCATTATCCGGCTGAACAGTAAGCGCTACTAGTAGCCTAATATTATTTACTCATTTACTCATTTACTCATTTACTCATTTACTCATTTACTCATTTACTCATTTACTCATTTACTCATTTACTCATTTGATGGCCTGATGGATTGTGTTAAATCAGTCCGTGTGAATGAGTTCACTGGGCGAATGGCCTCAAATTGACGATGTTGATGTACCAGTTCGCTCAGCGAACTGCTTTATGTTGGTGTTGGGTGAGTTGCTAGTTCGCTGAGCGAACTGATGCGCTGATTAAGAGGCAGCTATGATAGCTGCTTTCACCTTTTGTACTGTATTAATACTTCGTCCTGAGAGTCTGCTTGCCTCGCGTATACCTTTACCAGCTTTAAGTAGCATGGCAACATCTTCGTACTCTGCAAGCTGTAGTGGCATAGTGAATTTGGCCACCTATTTAGATTGGTATTGGCTCGAACCTATCCATTCCTTTCTTTACATCTGCAATCAAATGCCGCGAACAACCAAGCGTTTCCTGAATACTGGAATAGCTTTGCCCAGCCCTAAGCAGCGATGCAATACTCGCACGCTTTTTTAAATCAGGTTTACGCCCAACGTACTTTCCGTCAGCTTGCGCTTTTTCGATACCTTGTAGTTGACGCCTGCGCCGATCCTCATAATCTTTGCGGGCCACAGCCGCCAGCATGTCGAGAAGCATTCCGTTAACGGCCTGGATGATAGAAGCTGTGAACTCTGTGCTATCAGAACTTTTTAACGCCATCCAGCTGGTAGGCAATTCCGGTGAAACAATCATAAGTCGTTTTTCTGCTAGCAGGCGTTTTAGCGTTTCCCAGTCCGACTGTTTCAGTCGTGCTAGCCGGTCAATTTGCTCAACTAGGATAATGTCACCCTCTTCAGCATCTGAAATTAATTCCATTAGCTTAGGTCGATGCAATGTCGCACCAGATTCGTTCTCTAGATAAAAAGACGCGATACGTTGATTGTGGTCGGCAGCAAAATTAATCAATGACTGTTTTGCACGTTCAGCATTTTGCTCAGTAGTCGAAGCTCGAAGATAGGCACGTAAGAACATTTTAGAGATACCAGTCTGTTTTAAATGGTTCTCGTATTGTAGTCTGTTATAAGTGGTTCTGTAAGCTATTTTGAGTTGTTAAGCGCTAGTTCTCTTGAGGTATACCCTACTCAGGTTCAATCAGGCGATTGAGCGTCTATGAAGCTGCAGGAAGTCTAGAATACTTATCTCGAGCGCTACAATCGTACTGTTGACACGCGCCGCTTAAATTACGAATGACTTTGTAGTGGCATAGTGATTTAGAATCTACTTCTGAGCTCTGTTAAATACCTGGGGATTACCATTAAACACCGGTATCGTTATCTTAAGATGCAGTCTTTATATTATTTAGCTAAGCCTTCAACCTAGTGAAAATGGAACTATAAAAAATGGGAAGAAAATCTCGGGAGAAGCGCGAGCGCAAGCATGCACAAATGAAATCGAAGCCTGAATTTTTAGAGCATGATCTATATGAATTTTACAAGAAAATGTCTGGTGAGAATAAGCAAGAAAGTTTATTTAACAAGCATCTCGAGTTAACGAGAGCACTTTTTAGCCGATATAATCGCCTTGACGTAGCAACTGCTCTAAGTATCTCTGAAGTCTGGCCAGGCAATGCTGGAAGCCCTATTAAGCATATCTTCGCTTGGTGTGTGCTGCTAGAGCTTTCCAATGACTCTAATGAGGGGTTGTTGATTTCTAATTACTCAGACTTTAAAACGTTTTCAGAAGCACTATATGCGGGATGGCCTGACTTCCCATTGCTTGAGGATTTTTCTCCTGAAGCTGATTGGGGACAAATCAATGTACGTCTTGCTCAAGATTTCGTTCCTATGTTCTACGGTAGCTGCATTGAACGGACACCAGACTTTGTAGAAGCATTCCGGATAACTTATGCACATATTCCTGAGGCACAAGCTCATATGGATCTTGTGATCGCAGTCCAGTCGCAAATTATCGAGTCAATACCTAGTTTAAAAATAGCCGATGCAGCCGAGGGCCAACAAGCCCATGTAGAGATAGCTCCTGAAGACTTTTGGTTGGTTTGTAGGCCTGTACTTCAGCAAATCGGTGACGATCTCGCGAACTGGCGAAATATAGCAGGTCATGCACTTGATGCTCATTTTGGTACTTTTAAAGCACCGCTGACATGCGATACTTTCGGGGACGCAGTAATGGAAGGAGGCGCTCTGCCTTTTTTAGCGGTAGAGAGTAAGGGTGCTTGGGTGCCGATGTCTGCGCGCAGTTCGCCTGGGGTGGTTATTGATCATTGGGCTAACAAAAAACTAACGGGGGTTAGCCCTCATGCACATAGAAAGCTTGCGCAATTCGTTGCTGAACGATTTCAAGGGACGATCATGGGGCCGCTGAAGATCCTCATTGATGATGCTGCCTGTGAAGACCTGCCTATCAGTTGCATTATCTCGACAGGCTCTCGTGTGTACCTTATTTGCGCCTGCGACCACGCATCGAATGATCGACTATCAGATGCAGCAACAAACACATACGCCAAGATAAGACGCGGCGCATCGATCTACTTCCGTCTCGCCGACGGGCGCGGACTCATGCTATCCAAGGATGGAAAAGGCCTTAATGCCGACGAACTTAAGATAATCATTGTCGCTACTCTCGGTGGTACGGCATTTAGCTCTATCAACATGCCTGAAAAACCTACTCGTCTGCTTCCGTTGGCGGACTTCATCACCATTTTCGATAGCCTGAGTGATCTTGGGGAATTGGAACGTTACTGGCAATTCGTCGATGGTCAGGAGGGTTTCCTCAGCCCATTCTCTCGCGGAGCTGCAGACCTGTTTGCGTCTTTCAAAGACACACACGGCGTACTTGTCGAAGGGGCGACTTCTCCCGCATTTATCGGGCTGGATCCGCACTGGGGGACTTCCTGGCGTTTCAAGGCAATGACAGATTTCTGGACACATGCTCCAATAATATTTCCAGATGGATCTGCTGGCTGGAGAGTTAATCATTCTAGCGAAGGCGTCGTTCGACTCCAGTCGCGTCATCACAAAGCGATTGCATATTCAACATTAGTTGGCTTCTGCACGATTCAAGCATTGGTTGAGTTCTCTAAAGACCTGCAGATTGAAGATACTCACCTGCTTGATCTCTTCGCTCAACTCCTTACTGATTGCTCCTATCGCTGCAGAGAACTGATGTTGGACATCCCGCTACTTCAGCAGCCACATATCCTGTTTTCTTGCAATTCAGATCCTTCAAGCCCTGTTGACGCTGAGGAGGAGCCTCTCCCTTTAGACGGATTCACGAACGTAGTGACGTCAGCGGAAGAGGATACAGGTCGCCAAGGGCTGTTTCATCTGCAACTAGACGTGCGCGCAGTACTTGCGGGGCTTAACGCAGCAAAAGATGGGTCATTCGAGGTCCGCTGCTTACTTGAAACGCTTGAGAAATGTCATGCTGCATCTAGCTTGGAGTTGCCCTGCGACTTTGCACAACGGCTGTCCCATAAGGCATTCGAACCTGCTCGTTACCACGTGAGAGTCGCTACCCGGCACGTTGATGTTCCTGACTATGTTGATCCTATTATTCCTTCCCCCACAGATTACAAGCTTGCTCGTAAACAATTGGCTACGGAAATCATGACGCTTGGCTTGACTCCAGGGCGATATGAGCTGTCAGATGCTAAGGCCAGGATTGATCCTGCTGGCGCCCGTCTGCGTCTTTACATCGAAAATCGACTCGCATCGCTCGATAGACAGCAACTTCTGCAAGCATTCATAGAGCAGCATGATGCACTTTTGGTCGCCGAGAGAATGAAAGTTCAACGGACCCGTCAGAGTCTTGCACATGCAGTGGAATACGACCGCCTGGATGCTGTTGAAGAGGCACGTAAAGAGTTTGGAACTGTGGCTCGTCACTATCGATATCTGCTGGAGAAGACTGTCAGCTCACCAGCGGCTGGTGACGGCGAAATCACGAAGGACATACTGCGTGAGTTAGTTGGTTTGGTGGATTGGTACATGGTTCTGACTGGAGCCAGCGACACCCTTCACAACGGTATAGATGTGGGCGGTGTTGAGATCGACGACTCGTACATTCCGGAAGTTTTCTATTCGACAGGTTCCTATGATCGGGAGACATACTTCGCACGTGAGTATGCGAAGTCAAGACTGGGAGTTGGTGCAAACTACGAGGATGCTGTTGAGGGCGACTCGGAAAGCTTGCTGTCCTCCGAGAAGCTTAAAAGTGCTTTCATGGCCGATTTGGGTTTTGACTTGCATCACCTGATTACCTCTCTTGTCGTTTTGTCGCAAGCTCAGCGGTACGGTTTCGGCGATGAGCTTGCCCTATCTTATGCGGCAACTCCAAGTCGTGTCGCAAAAGGATTAGCTGACAGCATTGAGAGTCTTGAATTTGTTGAGGCCGAGAAAATTGTAGCTTTTCTCACGCTTTCTGAAGTCGGTGTTCGTAGACTATCTGGACGAGATGTTGATGAGGGTGATGTTCCATACTGGGAACACAGCAAGCGAATCCACCGATACGCCATCAGGCCGTTGATCGTCGAGGGTATAGACTTGCGTTGGGGAGCAGAGACAACCAACCGTGCAATGAACATCTGGATGTCTGCGGTACGTGATGGCTATCTCCCTGCTGACTTTAATTGGCCTCATGTTGAACCACTCATTCGTAAGGTCAAAGAGGGTATTGAGAAGCAGTTAGAGCTTCGAACTGAGGAAATACTTCTCAGATATACTCCATTTGTAAAGCGAGGAATCGACTTCTTTAAGCAGTTTCGTGGCGAGGGATTTGAGGACGTGGGTGACTTTGACGCTTTCGCGTATTGGCCAGACAACAACCTACTCATAACAGTAGAGTGTAAATATAACCAACCGTTTTACACTCTTAAAGATGGTCGTCGTCTTCGGGATAAAATATTCGGTAAAGCAGAAAATGATAGAGCTGGGCAGGTCAGCCGTATTCTTCGCCGTAGACAGTTTCTTGAGAAAAATCGTGCAAAGTTGCTTGAGTTGTTGGAATGGCCAACAGCAAATATGCCTGCAAAGAACATAGAGCTTTATGTGAGTCGTGATGTGTACTACTGGATGGTTCACCCACCGTATCCTGTTCAGACCCAGTTTGTTCGAGTAGCCACTTTGGATACTTGGATAAACAGCGAGCTGTTCGGAATACACAACCATGTCTGAGAATATTAAAAAAACAGCTATTACAGCTTCTGGTTATATTTACCAAAACAGGCAAGGCCTCAAGGTCTTGTGTGACTGGCTTGACGCTCCGACACGTTATATTAAGGTAAAGTTTGAGTGCGATAATGAAAATGAAGCACCGCAAGCACTTGATGATATTGTCATGGAGCGAGGCGATGGTCTCGTAGATCTTCAGCAAATCAAGTTTACTCCGAATCCTGACAAACACCTGCTTTCTTGGGAGTGGATGTTGGAAAAAACTGGCAAGACAGCGCGATCGAGATCGATGCTTCGCAAGTGGTTCGATGCTTTCAAGCAACTCGATCCTGCACGTATTGGCGAGATCTCGCTCATAACAAACCGCCGACCTGATGCTGTTATTGAGTTCTGTTTGGAGGCGGACAGAATTTCTTTCGCCAGAATCCCCGAGCCTCAGCGATCAGCGGTGACATCTGAGCTTGGCAGCGTTGAAGATTGCGTGGCATTTTTCAACCAATTGCACATTCGCCATAGCGATAAGAGCTACACCGCATTGGAGCACTATGTTGATGCTCGCTTTCGAGCGCATGGCACCACTGAGGGTATCGCGACCCTCAAAAACGTTGCACTGAACTGGGCTACACAAAAGAATCTCCCTGCTCCAGATGGTTGGATCACACTGGCAGAGCTTCGCATCATTCTGCGAGCATCACGTCCCGCACCATTGCCAGAGGACTTTGTTATTCCTAAAGGGTATGAGGTTCCTGACGAGATGTTCCACCAAGAATTTGTCTGGGACACACTCAACGCTACTGGGAAGGCAATTGTGCTGACAGGCCCGCCCGGACGTGGAAAGAGCACCTATCTGAGTATGCTGTGCGACACATTTGCAGAACAGAGCATCCCAACGGTTCGCCACCACTATTTTCTCTCAACAACGGAGCGTGGCCGCGACCGGGTCAATAGCTATGTTGTCGAGCAATCCCTTCAGATGCAGATCGAGAAGCTCCACGAGGATGTTCCGAGAACGGCAGGAGGCTTGCGTACACAGTTAGAGACCTGCGCTGCCTACTACAAAACACTGGGTAAGCCGTTCGTCCTCATTCTGGATGGTCTGGATCATGTCTGGCGCATCAACGCTGAAGACAAACGGCCGCTGGATGACCTTTTCTCTCAGGTAATTCCCTGCCCGGAGAATATGGTACTGCTTGTTGGCACTCAGCCAGTGAATGACGCCCAGCTACCAACTGATCTGCTCACCTTTGCGCCGAAGACCGAATGGCGCACTTTACCAGCGATGTCTGAGAATGCCGTCCTTTCGTACCTTCGTAGAACCATCCAGGAAGGCAGACTTACAACTGGCTCCGAGGATGAGCAGCAAGCTGAAGAGCAACTGCAAGGTGCGGCCTCTACACTCCGCACGCGAACCAACGGCCATCCTCTTCACGTCATATACGCGATTGCGGAGCTGGAACATGCTGGCCATAAACTGTCCAGCTGGGATATTGAGCAGTTGAAGGGAGACTTGAGCCAGGACGCCAGGTTCTACTATGCTTCGCTGTGGGCACAACTCCCTCCAAGCCAGAAGGACACGCTACGGCTCATCTGCGCTTTCCCGTTTTTCTGGCCAAAGGCATCCTTTCCCGAGATCGCTGCTGCCATCAAGACGGCGGAGCCTGACGTCAGCAAAGTGGAGCATTTACTGCACTCATCACCAGCCGGACTAAAGATATTCCATGAGAGCCTGGCCGTTTTCGTGCGCTCAACTGCAGGCTACGAGGCCCGGGTCAATGAGCTGATGCCGACAGTCGCAGACTGGCTGGAGTGTTCAGCACCCACTTCGCTGCGAGTGAACTGGTTATGGACAGTTCAAGCGAAAATGGGCGAGCCCACCAATCTCATCACGGGACTAACCCGTGACTGGATTATGAGCCGCCTGGAAGAAGGGTATCCAGAATCGCTTTTTGACACCTTGTTGTCAGAAGCTCTTGTTGCTGCCCTTGAAACCGCACAATTTGCGGATGCCTATCGCCTGGCACATCTAAAGGCTCGTATGGTCGATAACAGCCAATTTCAGATGCAGGACGACGATTTGGCTAGGCTGATCTCTTTTACGCTGACGTTGGCATTAGAGGAAAGCGTTATCCATGAGGCCGTCGCTTCCAGGCATGAAGCGGACATCCTCCACGTTGCCGCGCTGGGTCTAGCTTTGCACTCACGCGGCGATCAGGTTTTGGCAGAAACTTGTGGTGAAGAAGCACTTCGCCGGTTCAGGGGCTTGAGCCAGTTCTCCAGCAGATACAACTCAAGAGCAGACTCTGATGAATTCACGTTTCTGGCCAGTACATTCGCGCAGCTTGGCGCTATCGGTGCCACGTCTGAGGATTTTACTTGGTTGGTCGAAAAGAACAGTCCGACCGTATGGCTGACTCGTGTCCAGATGCTCATCAATGAGGGTAACCTGGACGATTTAATAACGGTTGCTGCTTCGCTCCCCTCTGGGCAGAAAAAGAGCATTATCAGCGATGCCTGCATTCGAGCAGCAGCAAAGGCTGGGGTCAACATTGCCGAGCGTGATGATTTCAACACACTGGCCAAGACACCTCTCGTGGCTGCAATCGAGGTCGCACTTACAAGAACATCAAAGCCTTTGAGCGAACCAGTCCCCGTGAACTGGCTTAAGGGCAACTACTACGAACGCAAGGAAGATCTTGCGACACTCGGACACCACTGGTTCTTTGGCGCAGTGCATTTGGGTCTCTGCATGGCAAAGGAGAACCAAACAGCCTTCGAGTACACCCGAGCCCCTGTCTATGAGGGCAGAGAAAATATTACTGATTTTCTCAATGCACTCTCCACCATCGGCGCCAAAATTGCCCATAGCTGGTGGTGCGGGGAGTTTGTAGATTTTCATAGGCTTTTTGCGTTGCTCGAACCAGTAGAATTCCGGCGATTCAGGCAAAGCCATGACCAGAGTTCTGCTGCCGAAGATTTCCGAGCGGCGCTACATCGAATTGCTTGCGACGTTCGTATTGGCAGCGTCCTCTTGCAAGACCTTGGCGATGTAGCGCTTCCACCTGAAACTATGCGTGCAGCCTTGCAATACATCTGGTTCGACAGTGCGTCTTTTCGCACGCAATACGCAGCCGGGTCACTGACAAGGATGACCGATGAAGCGGCAGCAGTATTTATTCGCGCTCAGCGCTCACTGCTGGATGCAGCAGTGAGCGCTGAGACCAGTGTGCACCTTCAAACACCATTGCAACTCTGCGCGATTGCCATCCCCCATAATTTGACGTCAGAAGCTCGTGAACTTTGCACGCAAACCTGGGAATTGACCACTGGCTATGGACATCACAAAGATCTGACACTGAACAATACGGTAGATGCCATCGCTTATCTGGTCGATGTGGCTGCGGAAGACGCCTGTCGATTACTTGGCCAAATTGCGCCGCAGATTCACCATGTTCTAAATTTCACAGATGGTGATCATACGAGACATGTCCTTACTGAGGCTGATCGGCTGCTGGCAAAGCTGAGACCTTCAGCACTGGTGACTAAATATGAAGAACATACAGATGCTGGCGACTGGTCACTAGCAGAGAACAGCTTGGAAGCCTACGTCAAACAGGGAATAGCAGAAGGGTGGCCTCTGGACGCCCTGATGCGCACTGGCCTGCATCCCGAGATACGCGATGCTCTGCAGCAACTTGTGCATAACGGAAGCGAAAGCGCTGCCGAACAATTTCGCATTCTTGAGGAACACAATGGATGGGGCGTTGGTTGCTTACAGCGCCAAGATTATTCGGGAAGTAGCACTGCCAGCAACCCCTATGAAGGCGATGTCACTACCTTTTCACCTGAGCAACTGAACAACTTACTCGAAAGCCTGGAGTCACACTATGACGAACGACCAAGGCTTCTTCTTTCCTGGTATCAACACTGGGAGTCTCAAAAGCAAGGAAAAAGATTGCTTACCGAGCTCGATAAGGTTCTATTTTCAGAACACAGGTGGATGAGAGAGGCCCTCCCTCTGTCCAATCTTGCGTTTCAAACAAAACGCAAGATGAGCGGCTTTCCTGCCGCCTGGAAGTATCTTGTTCATGCGCAGATCCGTAGCGGCGGATGGATTGGTTACATGGAGAGCGAGACAGAGACCCGCAGCAGACTTGATCTGGTCGCTCAAAAATATCCGCAGCGTTGTGATGAGTTTGTGGTCGAAACGACCTATAGCATGTTCGATGACCCAATGCCCTCACGCATAGCCCCCTCAGAGGTCATGGTCTACTTCTACATCAAGCAGAACCGCATAGAAGAGGCTGTGAAGTTCGTGGAGACGATGGTCAATTGCGTGATTGAGGATACTCGTACCTTGCCCCTAACGGCTCCTCGCTGGATGGCTGAGTTGGTTTCACCTACCGTCTCGGAGGTTCGATGAACGACCTTCGCATGCTGCTTGCTCGTCTCGGATGGCCTTCCACGTCTGCGCGGTGGTGGACTATGCAGGAACTTGCGGCTCGGCTGGGAGAGTCTGCAACGAAGGCTGAAACCGAGTCCTCGTTGCTCCAGTTGCTGCGTTCGCGCAAACTTGAAGCAGAGGTTGTCGAGGTTTTGTGTATCTTTTGGATGGCAGTGAAAGCATTCGGCTACTCACCCTCCATAGCGTTGGCAGAGAGCATTCTTCTACCCTCACCGCTCTCAAACCTGCTGGTGAAGAATTGTGGGCTGCCGATTCGAGCCAGCTATGCAGACCTAGGAGAAGCCCCAGAAGACTTCGAGCCCCCTGATGACTTTGATGGCGTGCAAGGTGTGGACTTGCCCAGGATATTCCTGACGTCCATGAGCAGGCTCGAGACTTATTCCAAGCTACCGTTTGTTCGACAGATGGCCTTTGAGTGGGCAAATAACCGGGCAGCCTACCCGGATGCGCCATACCAAGGCGATCCAGGACACTTCATACGGCCATTGGGAGATGGCTTCATCGGCCAGCTTTCTGCACGCACCGCTCTTCGTGCCATTTCCGCCTACCTTCGTACGCTGGCAGTGGCCGAACACTTCTGGAGGATGCCAACGGAGTTGGTAGACCAGGAATCTCTTTTAGCTCTACCGATCCACCCAACCCTGGCTCTGCTTAGACCAAAGCGTCTAAATTGGCTCCCAGCACTCACTGATTTCGATGGTGATACCCAAGCGATCGAGGCTTCACTACATACACTCCTTTCCCGCGTGGAGACAGCACACCCCGGTGGCGAACTGATCGCCTTCAACTCGCCCGTTGTAATGTCGATGGAACGGTGCGTGGAAGTGTCATTAGTGCGGTGGTCACAAGCTATAAATAGCGACGTGGAAGATGCTGACCTTGCGGCACACCTAGAGTCATTCTGGACGCGCGGACCGGTGCTTTGCAGTCAAACACCGGACCCACTGAGTACAAAGACTTTCGTGACCCCATTAAACCTTGAACAATTGAATGAAAAAGCCTCGAAGGCTTGGCCTCTGGCGGGAACGCTCGATTTAGACCGGATAGGGTATCTCCAGCATGATCTGTATCCATCACGACTCTTCCTCCCTATGATGCCAGGTGTCGACGAGGTTGAGATAACGCCTTATAACGGACAGCTACAGGCCAAGGTAAAGGGTCAGATAATCGCCGACCTTTATTATTGGAATGCGGGTTGGGACCCAGCTCGGCCAAGCCAGTTTGGCGGTAATTGTGGGACTGCGCTCATATCTCGTAGCACTGCATATCGTAAGGGTAATAGCGTTAAAGTTGAACCTCTGCGTTCATTTTACCTTTGGCGAGTCCGTACTCTCCAGAAAAATAGTAGTTTAAACGAGTTTTATGACACATTAATCGTAGGCACATTATTTGTTTGAGCATCATAGTTAGTAATTTAGTAATTTAGTAATTTAGTAATTTAGTAATTTAGTAGTTAAGTAAAAATTGCCACTAAATTATAGTGAGTCCATTAGTTTGGTAAGTGGTGAATTAAAACTGATATTCTAAATTTAATTTCACTAGGTAAATTACAGTCGGAGATAAACGTGAGAGCTATTGAAAAGATGTCTCAGCGGTCTATATCACCATTTCTTGCGCAGAGTGCACGTGTGCGTACGGAAGGAAGTGAAATGCCTGGCCATTATTCAAAAGAGTTAGGCATGTGGGTGGTGGAAAGCGAGCAAGGCACCAAACCGATCATAGATGAAGGCGTGCTTGCTCAATTAGTCACGAAGACTAATGTTCAAGTGGAAGGGGATGATGATACTCCCTATTCTCTACAGCTTATGACTAAAACTGAGCAACAGTTAGAAAGTGATGATGAAAGCCATTTCATGACCAGCTAAACTCTTTTTTATTACAAAAATTAATGTTATTCAAATAATTTATGACAACTCCAGATATAGTCTTTTTTTAGGTTTTATGGCATAGTAAAAAATTTATTAAGAAAGCAGTTGTGACGATTTTAATATTAACAGACTTCAATATTATAAGAAAACTAGGGAAGGCGCGAATGATATTATTAGTTACTAATTGCCGTGATATTACTACTGATTTTGTAGTTGCGGAGCTGCAGCGAAGAAGCATTCCTTTCTATAGACTTAATACTGAGATGTTACCTCAGGCTAGCTGTGTAATGAATGGTTTTCCAAAAACAGCTTGGTCTATTTCGTTGGAAGGCAACACTGTTTGCGGAGAAGAAATACGTGCAGCATACTTCCGCCGCCCAGGAACTCCGGAGTTCATAACCACACCAGAAAACCTAGGTGAAAAGGCGTATATGGAAGCAGAGTGGGCTAGTTTCTTAAAGAGCCTATATATGCGTATGAATGATGTTTGGCTTAATTCACCGACTGCAATTTTCTTAGCGGAAGATAAACCATGCCAATTAACGCTTGCTCATCAAATCGGATTTAATGTCCCTTTTGCCCAGGTTACAAATGATGTTGATGCGGTGCGTAGGGTAACTGCCGTAGGACCTGCAGTTGGCAAGCCATTAAGACAGGCTCTTTTGGCCGGCGACCGTGAGCGAGTGATTTTTACTACAAGGCTTGATTGCATTCTAGAGGAGGATAGGCAGGCCATTTCTATGGCACCATTCATTGTACAGACTGAAATATTGAAGAAATATGACATCCGAGTGACGGTAGTTGGAAAAAGAGTTTTTGCAACGGCAATATGGTCGCAAGAGCACCAAGAAACAGAGGTAGACTGGCGACAAGGAAGCAGAATTGATCTAAAGCACGAGCGCATTAAGCTTCCTTTTTTGATCGAGCAACAATGCTTTGAATTGCTACAAGCGTTGGGCCTTCGATATGGGGCAATTGATCTAATCTGTGACCGTGAAGATAAGTTATGGTTTTTGGAAATAAACCCAAATGGGCAGTGGGCTTGGATCGAGAATCTGACTGGTTTTCCGATCTCTAGCGCAATCGCAGATGAACTGGAGAGTATAACTCGTGCTGAAAATGTTGCCTGAGTGGTTATGGCCACGCTTACAACCGCTTTCCATAGCTATGCAGATTGATCAAGCGGAACGAATTAAAACCCGTAGAGATAAAATCACAGCAGAGCAATGGGTAAAAAGTGCAGACGTTGCCCTTGAAGAAGCGCGACGTTTGTTTGATGCGGAGCAAGATAGGCGTCGGGGAGCTGATAGCAAAGCCGCGGTTTATCTTGCGGTAATTACCGCACTAATTCCCGTTCTTGCAGCAGTCTTACCAAGCTTATGGAAGGAAGGTGATAATTTTTATTCTGGTGTATTGTTGTTTTTCTTTACCGCCGCGCTTATTTACTTGCTTCGCGCTGGCCTCTGGGCTTTTGAAACGATCAGGGTATCTGGTTTTTCTCAAGTGGATCCTATAGATCTTCTAGAAAGTAAGTGTCAGGAAGATTTAAGACATGGCTTGATAAAGAAGCTGTTGTTATGTCTTAACGCAAATATGGATGGTACGAATAAGAAAGTGTCGTGCATTAAAATGACTCACGAATTTCTTTGGCGTACATTTATAAGCTTCGGGATACTTTTACTTTTCAACGCGCTTTGGCCTGGAACTGTATGGCTACTAGAAGGACTACATGCAAAAGTTGCTCTTCTACGTATTTGCCCTTTATAGCCTTTTAAAGTGTAACCCCCCATAAAACAGCAGGTAATCCCCCCGAAAAATAACCGTGCTCATAAGTAGAATTTTCCATAAGCTATATGCAAGGAGATTCTGCATGAAAAAATCACGATTTACCGACAGCCAAATCCTCTCGGTCTTAAAGCAAGCCGA
>Ga0265295_1003809_pt1 | contig 21194 bp, 22 predicted proteins | sample Munlansysbiofilm_FD_192503 | JGI IMG/M metagenome (GOLD analysis project Ga0265295, IMG submission 192503) | Leachate microbial communities from a municipal landfill in Southern Ontario, Canada - Methane capture system biofilm | ecosystem: Engineered > Solid waste > Landfill > Unclassified ...
TGACAAAGAAGCGAAGTAGGACTTAACAACCGTTGCTCCTCACGAGAGGGCCAATAGCTCAGTTGGTAGAGCCCCCGGCTCATAACCGGATGGTCCCAGGTTCGACCCCTGGTTGGCCCACCATTCAAATAAAAACAGCCCGGATTTCCGGGCTTTTTTTGTTTCTGCGGCGGGCACGAGCTGTACCCGAGGCCAGTTTGAAGACGTTACCTATTCCCGTGAAGCCGATATGCTCAATGTGGCTCAGTCAAAATTATCTCGGCAATCCAAAAACGTATGACAATCCCAAAAAAAAGAACTCGTCGCCTGCACCGTCATACACTTTAAAATAATTGACTTTTATAAAAGAAACATAAATTGTTCATGTCAAAAATTACCATATCTTGCTTTAAGAAAATGTCTTGTATTTGGAAGTTATGATAAAAAAGAATGCACTGCGGAGCTAATTATTCATATTGTTTTTATTTTTTTCTGAAGAGTAGCCTTCATTGTATCCATCTATGACGGCATCAGTCTTTCTTTCAATCTTGGCCTGCGCCTTGCCGACAGACCTTCCTGCCCATTCGCACCCAGATGCAAGTAGACATGAACACACCAAGATAAAAACAAAATTGCGAACCATAATTCCTCCATATAATAATGATTTTAAAAAAAATTCTTATATCCTTATTCTCTAAATTTTCCCATCTGTACAAGTACTTATTTTTAAAGAGTACAAAACAAAATATACACATAAGTGTTTAAAACATTATCACAATTAATTAAAAATTAATTAGAAAAAAGTCTATTAAAAATACGTGAAAACTCCATTAACAATGCAAAAAAATAATAGTTATAATTACAATTAACCAACCCTTCTTCTATATTGATTTTTTTCAACATTCTGTATATTTTTTGATGTCTTCGATAACAAGCCAATACAAGATAAAGCGTATATACACATGGGAATATTTAAAAAAAATCGCACACCATTCTTGTTTTACTTTTTATTCTCACCCTTTCTTCCTGCGCTACAAACAGAAGTATACTAAATATTGATCCAAATAAAAATATTTCTTCAAAGCCTCTTAATAGAGTCGCAATTATCAGGTCAGTTACTGATGCTCGAGAGTTCATGGACAAACCTCCCACGCCAGACATTCCGTCATTAGGGCAAAGAGGGATTTCAAAGCATAGCTCAGAATTACGATCCAGAGCCGTTGAAAGAAAGAGAAATTGATACGGAAAAGCCCTCGGAGATGTTTTTCTAGACGAAACAAATTCCGTTCAGAACCTGATCAAAAATGCATTAACAAATGTACTTAACAAGCATGGATACAAAATCTACGAGATTAATTCAAACTATTCACCAGAAAAAGTTTTTATTGATGTTACAATTAATAAATTTTGGTCGCGGCTTGATATAGATTTTTGGAGCATAGGGATCGAAGCAGAAATTGATACCAATATTACCATCACATACACTGACAGCAAAACTAAATCAATTTCGGCACAGACATCCAATCGAGTGATGGCCGCAACAGACTCCGCATGGAAAGAAACAATAGATAGCATTCTCCATAGCTACGAAAAAAGCGCGGAAAAGGAACTTGAATTTCTAGCTGTGCATAAATAGCTGCAACTTTTTTCATTTTTTAAAGGGCTAGTCGTGAATCCTCAAGGAATATCTCTTGTCACAGGTGCCAGCAAAGGAATTGGCGAAGCTGTCGCTATCCGTTTGGCCGAAGCAGGGTTTGACATTTGGCTTAACTATCTAAGCGATCATGAAAACGCTCGTCGAATACAAGGGCAAATTGAAGAATTAGGAAAGAAATGCACACTTGTTCCATTTGATGTTAGTGACTTTAAAGAATGTCAGAAAACGCTTACGCCACTTTTAGAGAAAGACACTCCATTTTCAATAGTGAACAACGCTGGAATCACAAAAGATTCTCTTCTGATATGGATGGACGAAGACGACTGGAACAAAGTCATCAACGTACATTTATCCGGATTTTTTAATATCACACGCACAGTACTTCCATTCATGCTCAGAAAAAGAAAAGGACGAATAATAAATATTTCATCAACATCTGGAGAAACCGGAGTTGCAGGGCAAGTAAATTATTCTGCCGCAAAGTCGGGACTCATTGGTGCAACACGCTCACTTGCTGTAGAAGTTGCCAAACGAAATATTCTCGTCAATGCAGTTTCCCCAGGATTCATCGATACTGACATGCTTAAGGAATTCCCAATTGAAGAAGTATCCAAGAAAATTCCATTAGGCCGAATTGGAACGGCTCAAGAGGTCGCGGAAGTTGTTGCTTTTCTTTGCTCTCCCGGTTCTTCCTACATAACGGGACAGGTAATCTCCGTTAACGGCGGAATATACACTTAAAACCTTGATTTTAAATTTATAAAAATGAATAAAGTTGCAATTACCGGGATTGGAATCATCTCCACATTGGGAAATAATAACGAAACAGTTTCCAATGCTCTTTATCTGGGAAAATCTGGAATCACTTTAGATCCTGAACGATCAGCACTAGGTTTCTCCTCACCTATCACCGGATCCATCAAAGGATTTAGCGCCAAAGATTTACTTAATCGAAAACAACTAAAAACCATGCCAGATTTTGCTGTTTGGGCATATGCTGCGGTGATGGAGGCAATTGGGCTTTCGGGTCTGGATCCCGTCGATCTCAAAAATGAGAAAACCGGCATTATATTTGGTTGCGACTCAAGCTGTATCGCAGCGCTTGAGCAGGTTGAACTGCTCCAAAAACGTGGCGAAACAGCCCTCATTGGAAGCGGTCTTGTCTTCAGATCCATGACGTCTTGCATTACCATGAACCTGAACACACTCCTTGGAACCAAGGGGGCTTGCTGGACTCTGAGCGCGGCCTGCTCCAGTTCAGGCCATGCCATTGGCCAAGCTGCGGATCTGATCGCCCTTGGGCGTCAAGACCGAGTGATTTGCGGAGGAGCGCAGGAGATCAACTGGCAATCCATCTGCAGTTTTGATGGTCTGGGTGCTTTCTCCACACGCGTCACAGCGCCAGAATCCGCCAGCAGCCCCTTTGATCGTAATCGCGACGGACTTGTTCCCAGCGGAGGCGCAGCGGCCATTCTTCTGGAAAATTGGGACATGGCTGTCGCACGTGGCGCCAATATCCTTGGAGAGCTTGCCGGCTATGGCTTTTCCTCCGATGGCAGCAACCTCTCTGTTCCAAGTGCCGACGGGTTGGCCCGGTCCATGAATGGCGCACTGACAGCCGCGGGCGCTACCCCTGGCGACATCGATTACATTTGTGCGCACGCGACTTCCACTCCTGCCGGAGATGGTGTCGAAGCGAAAAATATCGCCACTGTTTTTAAAGATTGTCGCCCCACGACAACGTCGACAAAATCCATGACCGGTCATGAACTCTGGATGTCCGGAGCATCACAGGTTGTTTATTCAACGCTCATGGCCAGGGATGGCTACATAGCCCCGAACATCAATTTTGAGGAGCCAGATGAAGCCACATCAAAGCTCAACATCGCCACCGAAACGATTCATCGCCCTCCCCGCATGGTCCTCTGCAACGCAGCGGGATTCGGAGGAACCAACTCTTCACTCATCCTGCGTTACACGTAATGCGACAAGATTTTGTAATCATCGGCTCCGGCATTTCTGGCATGACGGCAGCACTGCTTCTCGCGCGTCAAGGTTTTAAAGTCACCTTGGTAGAAAAATCTCAGTCTGCATCTCCTACGATGCGTGGTTTTTCTAGACAAGGCGTTTATTTCGACACTGGCCTGCATTATACTGGAAGCTTTGCACCAGGTGAAATCCTGGACGTATATTTCAAATATCTTGGCCTCAAGGGCATTGTGCGCGCCCCTTTCGATCCTCATTGTTTCGACAGATTGCGGTATCCCAACCATAAGATGGAATTCCAAATTCCTGTCGGGTACGATCAGATTCGAGCCAGACTTTGCGAAAATTTCCCTCGGGAAGCAAAAGCAATTCGTACTTACCTTGCGGATGTCCGCAAAAATTTCGAGCAGTCACCATTCCTGAATCTGGAGCACAAAGTTTCTGCCGATACTCTTGGAAGTCCTGTCACGCTGAAAACCTATCTCGACGAATTGAGCAATGACAGACTCCTTAAATCAATTCTTGGCATACACGCCCTGCTTTACGGCGTACCTCCGCAGGAAATCGCCTTTTCGGACCATGCAAAAATCGCCGGCTCCTATTACCAATCAGTTCATGGCATCGTCGGTGGTGGTCTGAGCGTAATACAAGCTTTTGAAGCCGCTCTTGAAAATTCAAGGATAGACGTCCGTTACGGGAATGGCGCGAAACAGGTGCAACTGACTCCCGCTGGGAAAATATGCGGGTTAATTCTTGATGACGACGAAGTCATCGAAACAGATCAAATTCTGAGCACGATTCATCCCGCCAAACTCCTTGAACTGGTCCCGGATGGCGCCTTTCGCCCTACATTTACCCGTCGCCTTCGCGAACTTGTCGACACTCCTTCTGCCTATATGCTTTTCGGAATTTCCGAAAACCCCCTGCCAATACTTGAGCAAAGCAATCTTTTCGTATGTCCGGAAACAGATGTCGACAATTTTTTCCAACCAGACCGTCTGCCTGAGCAGGGCCCCTGGTACCTGGCGTCCACCAGGCAAAACAATGAAAAACGGGGCGTTGTCGTTATAGCGCCTGGCTCAATACAGGACGTCGCCGCCTGGAAATCATCAAAACTCGGGAAACGTTCCATTGAGTACCGCGAACACAAGCAAAAGCGCCTTGACCATATGCGGACCGCTCTTCTTAAACATGTTCCTGAACTTGAATCTGTTCGTTTTGTCGACGGGGCGACTCCACTTACGCTTCGTGACTACATGAACACGCCCACCGGCAGCCTGTATGGAATTCGCCACACAGTTAATCAGTTCAATCCTGCCCCCGCCACAAAAATTCCGGGCCTCTTGCTCGCAGGACAATCCATTGTCGCCCCTGGGCTTCTTGGGGCAGTGATCTCCGCATTTCTCACCTGCGGATTTATCATCGGCCACAACAAACTTCGCAAGGAATTGAGAGCATGCAATTGAGACGGGTCGTAATCACGGGCTTGGGCGCGGTCTCCCCCTTCGGACAAGGTGCCGAGCGACTCTTCCAGGCTCTGGTGGATGGAGAAAGTGCCATCCGATACATTGCCGAACTGGAAAAAATCCAGGGACTCGGCCCGCATGTCGCCGGGCTGGTTCAAGGCATGGACATCAAGGATATCCCACGTAAAATTCGACGCACCATGTCGCCCATGTCGGTGTATGCGTTGCTCGCCTCGCAGGAGGCCCTGGATCAAGCCCATGTTGACCAAGATCTCCGCACTGGAGGACGATTGGGGATCGCTCTGGGCTCCACAGTTGGAAGCGTGGACGTCATGGAAGAGTTTTTTGACAACTTTTTGAAGGACAGAAGCATCGAAGGCATCAAGTCCATGCTCTTTTTCAAGATCATGGGACATTCCTGTGCGGCAAACGTTGCCCAGACCCTTGGCATCGCTGGCCGCACGCTTGCACCGACTGCGGCCTGCGCAACCGGTTGTCAGGCAGTGGGCCTGGGTTATGAAGCGATAGCCTTGGGTAAGCAAGACCTCATGCTTTGCGGAGGTGCTGACGAATTCCATCCGTTGACAGCCGCAACATTCGACATCATCCAGGCGGCTTCAACACAATACAACGACCGACCGCAATGCACGCCAAGACCATTTGACCGGGATCGTGACGGCATTGTGTGCTCCGAAGGCGCTGGACTTCTCCTGCTGGAATCCTTGGATTCCGCTCACGCTCGGGGGGCGAATATTCTGGCTGAAATTTCAGGCTTTGCTTCCACTTCCGACACGTCAAGCATCGCCAATCCAGACCCTGAACCCGTTAGGCGTTGCATGGAATTGGCGCTTGCGGAAGCAGGCCTCAACGCTGCCGAGATCGACTATGTCAACGCCCATGCCACGGGCACTGTACAGGGAGACGAAGCCGAGAGCCGTGCCATCGGAGATCTTTTTGGGACGCACACGCCCGTTTCAAGCCTGAAGGGACACATGGGACACGCCATGGCCGCCAGTGGCGCGCTTGAACTCATCGCCTGCGTAAAAATGTTGGGCACCGGCCAAGTCATCCCGACCCGCAATCTTGACAACCCTGCCGTGGAATGTTCTGCCGTCGCGCTGCCACGCAAGATAGAAAACAAGGTGTTACAAACAATCATAAAAAACAACTTTGCACTGGGCGGAGTAAATTGCGCTATCGTGCTAAGGAGATTTTTCGAATGACGAATGATGAAATCATTGAGCGTACCAATGCCGCAATTGCAGAAGAATTCGAACTGGACATGAACGATTTGGTACCCTCGGCCTCATTCAAGGAAGATTTGGGACTCGACAGTCTGGATGCCGTCGACATGGTCATAGTTTTGGAGCAAGAGTTCGGAATAAAAATAGGGAAAGATCCCAAGATATTGCGGATCAGACAGCTTAGCGACTTGCATTCTTATGTGATCGACAAAAAAAATGCTTTCTTAAACTGAGCGTATATGGATACGTCAAAAAATCCATATACTCTAAGATCTATTTTAAGAAATATTGGATTTTATTGTGGATTTATAATATTAAATTTAATTATATTTATAATTTCTCCACCTTTATATTTAATACTTCGAACAGTAAATAAAGACAGTCAAGGACAAGCAGTTCGTCGTATAATATGGTTTTACGGGAGAATGTGGATAATACTGACATCTTTTTTTGTAAAAATAAAAATAGATACAAAAAAAGTTACAGATTATCCTAAACCAAGCATTATTCTTGTCAATCATCAATCTTTTTTTGATGCTTTTTGCATGGGAACTCTTCCGATTTATGACATAGTATTTTTAGTTCGATCATGGCCATTTAAAATTTCATTTTATGGTCATTACATGCGAAAAGCAAAATATATCAACAGTGAGAATATGTCCTGTGAAGAATTTGTTTCCGAAGCCAGAGAAAAGTTGAACCAGGGAATATCGATAATAATCTTTCCTGAAGGAACTCGCAGCAAAAATGGCCAGCTGGGCCGATTCTATTCTGGAGCCTTCAAACTGGCCATGGAATCCAAACATCCCATAGTGCCTGTTTGTATCGAGGGCACCGGAAAGTTTCTACCCAAAGGAAAATTGCTAATCACGGCAAATCCGATCTCAATTAGAACACTACCCACCATTGACCCAATTGAATTTGAGAAATTTGGGCAAAAAGCTCACATAGAACTGAGAAAAAAGGTCAAAAGGATGTTCTTAAAAGAGCTTGAACAGACATTTTCACATTATGACTCCACTTTATACGCACAAACCTGTAGCCTGAGGGAAACACAATGAAAAAGAATTCAGCCTTCCTGCGCATCTTGAGCCTTATGCTTCTGGCGTTTGCCATGCTATTGATTTCGGGATGCCGCACAGTCCCCGTTCGCAATATTGAAAACGCGCCCATCGTAACAACAAGCCAAGCCCACCCAGATATGCAAAAAATTGGTGACGCCATAATCAAAGCCGGAACAAATCTTGGCTGGAAAATGTCCCAAAAAGAGGCCGGACAGATCATCGGAAAACTCTATGTACGTACCCACAGAGCCGAGGTCAAAATTATTTATAACCACAAAAATTACAATATTCTTTACGATAACAGCAGCAATCTTAAATATAATCCAGAAAAATCCACAATTCACAGGCAATACAACAACTGGGTTAAAAATCTTGACGTTGCGATACAGCGCGAAATTGTAAGCATCCAATAGGCAAAACCAATCTACGATTTTAAATTAAATATTGAAATTATCAAAGGACAATATCTATAATGACTCGCCTAAGATGGGGTGCCTCTTTCAGCCAAGAAGAAATTGAAAATTGCAAGAAAGAAAATGGATTACTCTCCATGGAGCTTGAGCTTTCAAGAGAGTGCAATCTTCGCTGTATTTATTGCTATGCAGAATCAGGAGATCCGATTACCGACGAGCTTTCATATGAAGAAATTCTCTCTGCCATAGACCAGGCAGTGGAACTTGGGGCTCAAAAAATAGTCGTTCTTGGCGGTGGAGAGCCACTCTGCTACCCTGGAATATTTGACGTACTAAATTATATACACGCTAAGAGCGTTGAAATAGAACTATTTACCAACGGGATGCTCATCACCAAAGATGCTGCGCAGACATTTATACGCCTAGGTGTCAAACCAGTAATCAAAATGAACAGCTTTCGCCCTGAAGTACAAGACATTCTGGCAGGCCAAAAGGGTGCATTCACGGCAATACGCAACGGACTTACGCTACTCATGGAGGCCGGATATCCCACCAAGGACCTGCCCCTCGGCGCACAAACCGTGATCTGTCGGCACAATCTGGAAGAACTGCCTGCAATGTGGATCTGGCTTAGAGAGCGCGGAATAATTCCATATTTCGAGATGCTGACTCTGCAAGGCAGAGCCAAGCGCCATCCCGATCTTGAACTGAGCCCCGAAGAACTTGAACGCATCTTCGAAACACTTGCCGACATCGACGCCAAAAAGTTCGGTAACTTTTGGGAGCCGCACCCCTCCGTGGCCGCCTTTTGCTGCGACAGGCACGAATACTCATGCACCGTAAGCGTAACCGGAGACATCTACCCCTGTCCGGGAGTGGACATTCCCGCAGGAAACATCCGACACGCTCCTCTCTCGGAAATTCTGCGCACAAGTCCGCTCATTCATGATTTGCGCAACATCCGCACCAACATCAAAGGCACGTGCGCCCAATGCGATCTGAAGGCGCAGTGCTATGGCTGCCGGGGAATGGCTTACCAGGCCACCGGAGACTACCTCGCCGCCGATCCTCTCTGTTGGCGCAATAAAACGTACCATGCCTAGGGAGAACAAATCATGAACACCTTATCCCTACCTGCGAAAGCGGTTCATTTCCTTCCGCATGATTTTCCGATGGTCTTTATCGACCGCCTGCTGGAAGCTGATGGTGAACGCGGGCTGTGCGAACTTCAACTTACTTCCGGGCATATTTTTGTGGATGCCGAAGGGCGCATGGACCGGACGTGTTATGTGGAAATCGCAGCCCAGAGTTTTGCCGCTGTGAAGGGCTGGAAACTCGCCTGCCAAGGGGCGCTTTTTTCCAGTGGTTTTCTGGTTGGAATTCAGGCTTTTGAATGTCTGGATGATGCAAGAATTGGCGACCTGCTGCAGATCGAAACCATCGAACTCGGTGGCTTCGACGGATATACTGTGGTGCGTGCCACGATCAACCGTGGCGGAGAAACTATCGCCGGGGGTAAGATCAAACTTTATGTGCCTGCGTCCGAAATTCAGGATCCGGGAGCAGATGAATAATGGGCCGCTGCCGCACCCTTGCTCTTCATTTCATCCTGACCGTCGGTCTTGGCATCATTTTTTGCGGCCATGCTTTGGCCGAACTCCGGGACATTGATGCTGTTCTCCAAAAACTTCGAGCCCAGGCGACTGCCGTCGAGAGTATTTCGAGCGAGTTTTCACAGGAAAATCGGCTCTCGGTTTTCGAAGAAACCATCATTTCGAAAGGTCGCTTTCTTTTCCGCAAACCTGACAACCTCCGCTGGGAATACCTGAGTCCCATTACGGAAGGCTTTGCCCTGCAAGGAAATCAAGGGGTGCGCTGGACGGAAACGACCAGGACGTCTTTTTCCTTGCGCAACGACCCGCTCATGAACGTTGTCGCCAGACAATTGTTGGCCTGGGCCACCTTTGATCTTGCCTGGCTTTCCGCTGAATACGACATCACGTTGGAAGCGGATTCTCCTGTTTTACTGAAACTTGTTCCCAAGGGTTCTGACACCGCACACGTGCTAAAACATCTTCTCATCGAATTTTCTTCGTCGGCGAATACAGTCCAAAGAGTGGAACTTCACGATCAAAGCGGTGATCTCACGCGTATTCTTTTTAAAAATCCACAAGTGAACACCCCTCTCGACGACGGAATGTTCAGGTAAGGCCGCATGTTTCACCTGTTTGGCCGCGCCTATGCTTTTCTCGCTCCGCGACGGGGTTTCCTGTTGGTATTCTGCGTACTTGCCTGTTTCGCCTGCTCTCTCTTCGTTTCAAGGCTGGTTGTGCGTGAAGATATCAGCACCATGCTTCCGGACGACTCCGGCCGAATTGCATCCGACTTTGCCCTGTTGCGCTTGGCCCCATTTGCCCAGCGACTTACCATTACCGTCAGTCATCCCGGCGCGAATCCCGCCCAGGCCGCCGAAACCCTGGCAACCGCCTTGCGCCGGGAACCCGTTTTCACTCGCGTACTGACCGGTCCCCCGAGCAACATTTCGCTGGCTTTTCTCACCAAGCTGTTACCTCTGGCTCCGGCCCTGCTGAACGAACAGGACGCGAAAACACTCTACGCATTGACCGACTCGGAGCATGTGCAAAGCGCACTGGAACAAAACAGACGCGACCTGCTTTCACCTGGCGCCGTGGCCCTGAAAAACGTCATCCGCCAAGATCCCCTGGGAATACGGAACATCGTTCTGCCCAAGCTGGCAGCGCCGTCGCGCCTGGCCGATGTAAGGATTGAAAACGGTCATTTCGTAAGCCGTGACGGCAAGCACGCCTTGATCCTGGTGGACACGGACATCCCGATGACCGACTCGCTCGGCGCGGCCAAGGTCATGAGCAGCTATGAAAAAGCGGTCGCGGCACTGCCCCAAGGCGCGCAGGCCATGCTTGTCGGCGGACACCGCCACACCCATGCCAACGCGCAAGCCATCAAGGATGACCTGACAATCATTCTGCCGTCCGCCTTCATCCTGCTGGCCCTGATTTTCCTGCTTTTCATGCGCAATCGGCAAAGCCTTTACGTTTTCCTGGTTCCGGTCTGCGTGGTCGGTGTCGCCGGGACAGCAACCGCTCTTGTCTACGGCTCCATTTCCGGCATTGTCCTTGGATTTGGCGCCGTGCTCCTGGGTATCTCCGTTGACTACGCCTTGCACGTCTACTTTGCGTTGCAGAATTCAAGCGCCGATGAAAACCTCACCCCCGCGCATACGCTCACACAAATATCTCCTGCCATTACCTTTGGCGCCTTGACCTCATGCACCGCCCTCGCCGCCCTTCTTGTGTCGGACATCCCAGGCATCCGTCAGCTGGCCGTTTTTTCCCTTTTCGGCATTATTACGTCCTTTTTCATGTCGCTGCTCATCCTGCCGCACTTCATCACCGCAAAGACAGGCAGCCTGACCTCCACCACTCATCGCCGCACTCGTAAATCTTTTGGCGTAGCGCCTCTCATAACCCTTTGGATCGCCGTCCTGAGTGCCGGAATCTGGTTCGGCCAGCACACGCGCATAAACGGCGACCTGCGGGAGATGAGCTTTACTCCCACAGAGATTCAGGCGGAAGAAGATGCCACCAGAACAATCTGGGGAAGCATGCGTGATCTCGCCCTGATCTTCGTTCGCGATCGGACATTCGACGGCGCTCTCGAAAAAAACGACCGCGTTTGGAGTTTTCTGCAGGCTCATAATGCCACAAGCCCCATAATCAGCCTGGCCCCACTTCTTCCCGCCATGCAGACACAACGGCAAAACATTTCGCGCTGGAAAACCTTTTGGCAGGACAACGGACAATCAACACGTACCCTTCTTGAAACCGAGCAAAAAGCGTTGGGATTTTCCCATTCCGCATTCAGCCCGTTTGTCGAATTCATCAGCGCCTCGCCCGAAACTTTTTCAAGCGAGTCGCTGCATGAACTTGGTATCCAGGAATTTGTGGATGTGCTGGCCATGCGCGATGGCGATGACTTCCTTGCCCTCACCCTGCTTCCGGACACGACGCAAAATGCCGCTTTGCTAAGCGATTACGCCGAGCGGGAACTGGGAGCCCAATTCGTTTCCGGGTCTCGATTTCGGGAACTGCTGGGGGACGCAATGCGTATTGACGTCTTGCGCTTCAGCGGCTCGGCCCTGGCCGGTGTGGTGCTGCTCAATGCGATACTTTTCCGCAACCCGCGCAAAACGCTGCTCGCCCTTTTACCCATAGGCATGGGCGTGACCACGGTGCTCGCGGTCATGTACAGCTTCGGCCAAGCCTTGAACCTCTTTCACATCGTCTCCCTCCCGCTCATCATCGGTCTTGGAGCAGACTACGGAATATTCATGGTTTGCCGGCCGGAACAATCCGCGCAGCATCAGACCGCGCGCGCCGTGCTCTTTTCAGGTTTGACCACACTTTGCGGATTTGGGGTGCTCGTACTGGCTCGGCATCCGGCGTTGCACTCCATAGGCATAACGGTCTTGACCGGAGTGGGCGCGGCAATGATCACGGCCCTTTGGGTGGTACCCGCATTGAACGGAGACCGGCGATGAAATGGATCGTGACCGCTGTGCTTCTGGTCAACCTGGGGTGTGCGGGCATGGCAAATCAGCAGCCTCGATCGGAGCTGCCGACCTCGCCTCTGGCCGCTACCCTGTCGCAATACCGAGATCCCGCTCGAAACGGTCTACTGCTGCGACATTCAGTGCGCCTACGAATCCCTGGGCGCGGCTTGGACCAGACTTTCAGCGGAATCATGCGGTTCGATCATAACGGAGACTCGATACGACTTGTGGGCATGGCCGGTTTTGGCATGAAGCTTTTTGATCTGACCGTCAGTCGGGAAGCCGTTGAAACACATTTCATTTCACCGGGTTTAAGCCGCATCAACAATTTGCCGGAGCATATCGCCTTCTGCGCGCGGCGGATCTGGCTGGCCCCCCAGCCAGAAATTGACAACGGGTTCCGCCGGATTGAAGATACAACTTACATATACGGAATTCACGACGGCCAACGCATTGAGCACGAGTATCGGAAAGAAACACTCACGGCGATCCGATCCCTCGGTCCAGACGAATACTGGGAAATTCAATATTCGGAACGCATGACCGATACACAGGAACCGTCTCGCATCATATTTAAAGACAGCCACAGGCGCTATTCAGTCGACGTGCGCCTCATCGAACAAAGGATGACATCATCATGAGCAGACTTCTTCAAGAGGTCCGATCCTGTGCAATTCGCCCCGCCCACACCGATGAGCACGGATTCCGGACAATGGAGTTCATCTTCCCGCCCACTTTTGTGGGATTTGACGGCCACTTTCCTGATCGCCCCATCCTGCCCGGCATCGTTCAAATCCTGGCCGGCATGCTCACAGCGGGCGATTCCATGAAGCTTCAGAAGGTCGCCAAGGCTAAATTCTCACGTGTAATCAACCCTGGAGAACTCATGCTCGTCAGGGCAGAGACCCAAAAAAAAGACGGCAATATCCTCGCGACCATAATCATCAGCGTTGGCGGGGACACGGCCGCGACCATTGCTCTGGCACTGCATCCAACGGAATTCGCGGAATGAAAAAGCCATATTTCAAAACAGCACCCGGCAGCCCCGCCCCGTTGCGTATTGATGTTGAACGCCGCATTCGGTTCCAGGAAGTAGATACGCTGGGCATTGTCTGGCACGGGCACTATCCCAGTTATTTCGAAGACGCGCGCGTGGCTTTGGGCAATCGTCACGGTGTCGGTTACCTCGACTTCCACCGGGAAAATGTCATCACGCCCATCAAGCAACTCTGGATCGATTATATCGCGCCGCTGCGTTTCGGTGAAGCCTGCACGATCACCGCCATCTTGCACTGGACAGAAGCCGCCCGCATCAATTTTGAATTTGAAATCCGCAACCAGGCCGGAACCCTGGCAACCACAGGCTTCACGGTGCAGCTCTTCCTGGATAGCGACGGAAATATTCTTACATATCCACCTGATTTTTATCAAAAATTCCTTGCATCGTGGAAGAAGGGAGAACTCTAGAAGATGCGGATTCTGCTCATCGCCACGAATACTGAAACCGAGCCGTATCCTGTCTTTCCCTTGGGAATGGCCGTCCTTGCGAGCGCGCTTTTGTCCTCCGGGCATGACGTTCGTCAGCTCGACTGCCTGGCTCTCGGCGGCAACAAAGAGATAATCCGAAGCGTCTGCAGCGAATATCGTCCACAGGTCATCGGTTTTTCCCTTCGCAACGTAGACAACGTGGACTCGCTGACATCGCACACGCATTGGGCGCTGCGCGACGTGCGGGAACTGATCGCCTTTATCCGCTCTTTTTACGATGCTCCACTGATGATGGGAGGCCCTGGCTTTTCGCTCATGCCTGAGCAAATTCTGGATTACACGGACGCCGACTTTGGCATTGTCGGCGAAGGCGAGGAGGCCTGCCGCACTGTTCTTGAACAACTCGCGCGGGGCCAGACACCCCCGCGAATCACCAAAGGAACAAAACGGTTGCAGGACAAGGAAATGCACGGCGCGTCGCCTTGCCCCGAGATCATGGACTTCTATCTGCGGGAAAGCGGGGTAGCCAGCATCCAGACCAAACGCGGATGCCCGCATAGATGTATTTACTGCACCTACCCCGCCCTTGAAGGGACGAAAATTCGAGCGCGAGAGCCCGGCGACGTGGTTGACGAAATCATACGACTGAAACGCGACTACAGTATTTCCGAACTTTTTTTCACGGACTCGGTCTTCAACGACGGTCTGGGCCATTGGTTGGAACTGGCCGAAGAGATGATCCGGCGCGAGGTGAACATCTCCTGGAGCGGATTTTTCCAGCCAATCGGCATTACCCAGGACTCATTGCGCCTCTGCCGCCGAGCCGGGCTCAAGGCCATGGAGCTTGGCACCGACGCGGCATCGGACGCCACCCTGCAAGGTTTGCGCAAAGGTTTTGATTTCAAGACGGTTGAAAAAATCAATGCCTTGTGTGTGGAAGAGCGGACCCCATGTGCCCACTTCATCATCTTCGGTGGTCCGGGAGAAACCGAACTGACCGTGAGGGAAGGTATTGAAAACATAGCTCGGCTGCAGCATTGCGTGGTCTGCGCGTTCCTTGGAATCCGCATCTACCCGGACACAGCACTGGTGCGGCACGCCATTGACGAGGGCTCTCTTGATCCGGCAGCATCCTGCTTGGAGCCCACCTACTATTTTTCACCGCACATTGACCCCGCACAGGTTGAAGCCGATCTCACCCAAGCCTTCAAGGGTCGACGGGATCGGCTCTTCCCTCCTTCCAAAGGGCAGGAGCAGATGGCCGTCATGCGCAAGTTCGGCTACCGGGGCATTCTTTGGGACTCTCTTATCCGTTATCCCGCATCCAACGAAAAGAGGTCGTCGAGATATGCCTGACATGGCCCTGGGTAATCGCGTAATGGTGGTCATCCCGGTCTACAATCACGGAGCGACGCTACGCTCCGTGGTGGAGGGGGTGCTGAGCAGGCATGCGCACGTCCTGGTCGTGGATGACGGCAGCGACGACATTCCGCCGCACGCCCTGGACGATCTGCCTGTAAGGATTGTCCGCCATGAGCAGAACCGTGGCAAAGGCGCGGCCATCCGAACAGGTGCGGATGTGGCGCGCTCCATGGGTATGTCCCACATCATCACCATTGACGCGGACGGGCAGCATGATCCGGCCGATCTGCCATTGTTTATGGACGCCATCGCCCTGGACGAAAATGCCGTCATCGTTGGGGCCCGTGATTTCAATACCGCGAATGTGCCCGGTTCTTCGCGCTTCGGGCGGAAATTTTCCAATTTCTGGCTCAGAGTCCAGACCGGAATCGCCATTTCCGATGTGCAAAGCGGTTTTCGGGCCTATCCACTGGCCGTTCTTGAAAAGCTGCGATTTACTGAAAATCACTACAGCTTCGAGGTCGAAATTCTGGTTCGTGCCGCCTGGGCCGGCTTCCGATTGTCCGAGGTCGATATCGCCGTGTATTATCCGCCCAAAGGCGAGCGGGTGTCGCATTTCAGAGCCTTCATGGACAATCTGCGTCTCTCCCTCCTGAATACCAGGCTGACCGTAAGGGCCATCGTACCCATTCCGCATCGAACCTTCAGCCAGGACGAAACAGGCGCCATCTCGGCCATTCATCCGCTGAAATCCCTGCGCATTCTTCTGGCCAACGAGGCCACGCCAAGAGAGCTGGCCATGGCCGCAGCCATGGGCATGTTTCTGGGGACCATCCCACTTATCGGACTGCACAGCATTACCATCCTCCTGGTAGCCGGGTGGTTTCGAATGAACAAAATTGTCGGTCTTGCCGTCAGCCAACTCTGCATGCCTCCATTTGTGCCGGCCCTGTGCATTGAAGCCGGACACTTCATGCGCCATGGAAGTTTTCTGACTGAAATATCCTTGCAGACCCTTGGCTACGAGGCACTACAACGAATCTGGGAATGGCTTCTGGGATCGCTCCTGCTGGCTCCGATACTGTCGCTTCTCATCGGTGGCATCGTCTTTGTCATGGCCAAGGGGATTTCAATGGGCCTCAACGGCCGTTCAGAAAACGAACCGCAGGTCAGGCCATGACACATCAACGCTGGACAAGCCGAAGTATTGGGTCACGCCTTCAACACGGCACCTTTTACCTGCTGATCCGGACGTTGGGCAGAAGACCCGCCTATGTCCTGCTCTTTTTTGTCGTGCTCTGGTACACCCTGCGCCCCATGACCAGGGCACGCTCCGCGCCTTACCTGGCGCGTCGCTTTCCTAAAGCGGGAAGACTGCAAAGACTGCGGCATTGTTTCCTGCTGAACTGGAATTTTGGGCTCACCCTGGTCGACCGAGCGGCCTCCGGAATTCTCGGTCAAATTTCCATCACGGCCAGCCAGGACGATGAACAGGCCCTCAAAACGCTGCTCGGCGAAGGACACGGACTCATCCTGCTGACCGGACACTTTGGCTGCTGGCAGACATCAAGCGCCGGTCTTGATGGTGTCAAAACTCCCGTGCACGTGCTCATGCACCGCGCGCCCGACGATATTGACCGACAGCATTTCGAACACGCGGGAACCGACGCGCCTTTTCGCATCATCGACCCCTGCGGGTATTTGGGCGGGAGCATTGAAATGCTCGATGCGCTTGCTAAAGGGCATATTCTCGGAATCATGGGCGACCGAACCTTCGGCAATGATCGCAACACGGTGAGTTTCCCCTTTCTCGGTGGCGACGTGCGTCTGCCTTTCAGCGCCTACAGGCTGGCCTCGGTCACGGGCGCTCCGATTCTCGTCTTCTTTTCCAGCAGGATCGGTCCCGGCCAGGCCAGACACGAAGTCGCCCGAATTATCCGCGTTCCGCGAGGCCTGGGACGCACCAGGGAAAATTATCTTCCTTATGCACGGCAATTCGCGCTCGCCTTGGAAGAAATGGTCAAAGCAAACCCTTATCAATTCTTCAACTTTTACGACATGTGGGAAAATTAGGATTTATACATGGATATCAAGAAACAACTCAAGCAGACCCTGATAAATGAACTCAACCTCGAAGACCTGGTCCCGGATGATATCGACGACGGTGCACCGCTGTTTGGCGACGGCCTCGGTCTTGACTCCCTTGACGCAGTGGAGATCGTAGTTCTTGTGCAACGCCTTTACGGGGTGGAAATCAAGGACATGGACGAAGGCCGAAGAGCTTTCCAATCCATCAACGCCTTGGCCGAGTTCATTACAGAGCGCCGGAGTTAGCATGCTGCGCATGGAACCTGTCAGCGTTACCGGAATGGGTTGCGTCTGCGCCGCCGGCACGAATCTGAAAGATATCCTGCGTGCTCTGGAGGCCGGACAACGCGCTCCCCTCCCCCCATCGCGTTTCAAAAGTGGACACACCAGAACCTACCCTGTCTTCGAAGTGCCTGAACACGTCCGTTGCGAACAAAAAAACGGTCCTGATCTGTCCATGACCGCACATTTTGCACTGCATGCCGTAAAAGAGTCTCTCCTGCAGGCCGGTCTTGCAATTTCCGATCTTGATACGAGTAGGGTTGGAGTCTGTATCGGTACTTCCGTGGGGGCATCTCTCAACCTTCTGGACTTCTATCGAGGCACCCGAGCGGGGCAGACACCCGACCTTGAACCCGTGCACCGATATCTCAACTCCAATCCGGCCGTGGCTTTGGCCCATGCCCTGGGCACCACCGGCCCTGTCCAGACCGTCGTCAACGCGTGTTCGTCCGGGGCCGACGCCATCGGCTTGGCCGCATCCTGGATAGCCCAGGGAACATGCGATATCGTTATCGCAGGCGGCGCGGATGAAATGTCCGAAGTGACCTACAATGGATTCATCCGGCTGATGATCTCGGATCAATCTCCCTGCCGCCCATTCGACAAGTCACGAAGCGGCCTGAACCTGGGCGAGGGGGCGGGGATCGTCATCCTGGAAGCCTCAGCCAGCCGTGAACAGCGAAATGCCCATGAGCTTGCGACAATCCTCGGCTACGGTACAGCTGCCGACGCCCATCACCTGACCGCACCGCATCCGCAGGGAGTGGGACTCAAGCTGGCCATATCGGACGCGCTCGACGCGGCAGGTCTGGCGGCCGCGGACATCTCCTTCATCAATGCCCACGGCACGGGAACCGCTAACAACGACACTGTCGAGGCTGCCGTGCTCAATGAACTTTTTCCGCAAACTCCGTTCATCTCCACGAAAGGCATGACCGGACACACTCTTGGAGCGGCAGGAGCCATGGAGGCAATCTTCACCATGGCCCACCTGGCGGCTGGAGGCATTCCAGCCAGCGCGGGTTTTTCCGAAGAAGATCCGGCCCTGAATGCCAGCCCTGCCCGATTGCACACCCACGTACATGGAAAGGCGGCCATATCTCAATCCCTGGCCTTTGGCGGCAACAATTCGGTGCTTGTCATCGGCAAAGGGAGGGCGATCTGATGCGCATGGCCGTAGAAGGAATGGGCATCGTAAGCGCCGTGGGCAATGGTCCCCAGGATCTGGCCCAGGCCGCACGTCATATATTGCGGGAAGAAAGCCAGACCATCGCGTTCTCGAAGATCGACACAAGCGATCTCGTCCGGCGTGCGTCCTCCCGGGCATTGCGCAGAGTCGATCATTTCACCCGCATGGCGCTCCTGGCTGCATATTCAGCGCTTGAAGATGCGGGGCTTGATGCCGCAGAACTCGAACACACCGGGATTGTTCTGGCCACGGGCTACGGACCGGTCAAACTGACCTTCGACTTCCTTGACTCCATCATCGACTTCGGCCCGGAAATGGCCTCGCCTCAGGCGTTCGCGCATTCCGTCCACAACATTCCCGCCGCCACCATCGCGCTGATGATGAGTTTACGCGGCCCTTGTTTCAGTATCTGTCAACTCGACACGGCCGTAGCGGCGGCGACCCTGACAGCCCAAACGTGGCTGGCTGAAAAACGCGTGACGCGCGTTCTGCTCGGCGCCGTGGATGAGCATACCGCCCTGCTTGAAACAAATGCCCGTCGAATTGCCGAAAATCTGCCTGCCGAAAGTTCTGGTGGACGGCGCAGGCTTGTCCCCGGAGAGGGGGCCGTCTTTTTCTGCCTGCACGCCGATCCAGACCATGCACGCCACGGCTTCATCGAAAGTGCGCCCCTCTCAAAAACGTGTCTTGATGCCCCGATCTTTTTCTCCGGGTCCGCAAGCCCGGCACAACGAAACACTCTTCCACCGATACATGACTTCTCCCCGCTTTACGGCAACATGCCCATCGGTATGGCCTTCGATGCGGCCGTGGCCCTGCTCGCAGTGCAGGGACGACTGGGTCCGGTCATGGATGCATGCCCGGCCGTGCATTGTCTGAGCAGGAATAGATTCGGCATGACTGGCAGCATTCTCGTAACATCCGGAGAATATGCATGAAACCGGCCCTCGAACTCACCGCGCCCGACCTGCGGGCTTTACTGGCCAGTCTGATACGCGGCTCCGGGTTACACGCCAGCAAGGCGCATTACCTCCTGGCCAGCAGCCTGGACATGGACGCTCTCGCATCCATGCAACCATCGCAATCAGGTCTGCAGGAATCCGAACTGCGCAGCGTAGCTCTCGCCTTTACTGAAATGCTGTGCATTCCAGGCACTGCCGTAGACCAGCTCATGAGTTGTTCGACCATGGACGAATGGGCCCAATGCGCGCTCGAGTTCTGGCGCGCCAATCCTGCCGAACTTGTTTTCAAGACATCCGGCAGCACAGGCACACCCAACGCCTGCAAGCAATCTTTTGCCCTCTTGGAACAGGAAATTCAGGCTCAGGCGGAAATTTTCAAGGAACATACGCGCATCGTCACTCTGGTTCCCAGGCATCATATCTATGGATTCCTTTTTTCCATTCTCCTGCCCAAGGCCTTGGGAACTCCGGTCCTTGAACTCCCCCTTGTCCCTTCGCGGAACCAGATGGAACAATTGCGACCTGGCGACCTGGTCGTGGCCTTTCCCATGTTCTGGAAATTCTTGGCAGTGCTTGCCCCCACTTTTCCGCCCGAAGTCTGCGGCGTGACATCGACGGGCCCCTGCCCGGCGGATGTCATCTATAGCCTGCTGAACCTGGGATTATGCCGCATAACGGAAATTTATGGTTCCTCGGAAACCGGAGGCATCGGTACGCGTCATCATCCGGATCATGATTACACGCTGCTTCCGTTTTGGGAGCCGCTGGCCATTCAGGCAGACCATCAAGCGACACTCACGCGTCGACTTCCAAACGGAGAAACTGCGGGCTCCTTCAAGCTGCCCGATCTCATCCATTGGGAGACAGCCCGAACCTTCCGGCCTCTGAAGCGTCAGGACAAATGTGTCCAAGTGGCAGGTGTCAACGTGTATCCGGAAAAAGTGGCCGACTGCATCCGCAGCCATGCCATGGTACGCTCGTGCGCGGTGCGTCTCATGCGCCCGGATGAAGGGCAAAGGCTCAAGGCATTTGTCGTCCTCAAGGATGAGAGCCGCATCGACGCCTTTCGCCGCGACATCCGGACGTGGTTGGTCCAGAGACTGTCCGCGAGCGAGATTCCCAAATCCCTGACTTTCGGGACCGCGCTGCCCACCAACGACATGGGCAAGGACGCTGACTGGGATTGAACGCTCCTCATGATTTCTTTCTTGAACACAGCTTGATTAAGGATAGTTCCATGACGCTCGAACAAATTTCTCCAGACTCAACTTTCAACTGGCTCAAAAAAAACATGCAGGATCGTCTGGGGCATGTTATGGGCGTCGACAAGGCGTTTCGGTTATGGTCCAAGGCCGGATTGCAGGTACCCAGGAAGCGGCCACGGAAACGAGTCGCGGCATCCCGTCCGAGACCGCAACTGCCG
>Ga0265295_1003810_pt1 | contig 21194 bp, 14 predicted proteins | sample Munlansysbiofilm_FD_192503 | JGI IMG/M metagenome (GOLD analysis project Ga0265295, IMG submission 192503) | Leachate microbial communities from a municipal landfill in Southern Ontario, Canada - Methane capture system biofilm | ecosystem: Engineered > Solid waste > Landfill > Unclassified ...
GGCGACCCGGCTTGTGGGTAAACCTTATGGGCTGCAAGGCCAAATATACCGGCATTTTTGTTGCAGATTCGTCTGTAGCAAATCAAGGGCGACCCGTCCGGCGCCGGTGGGTAGGCTGCTTGAGGCTGCCAGCGATGGCAGTCCCAGATAAATGACAGTCGCCGCCCTTAGCCCTCGGGCAAGAGGCGCTACAGGATCCCGCTTATGGTTTTGCTAACAAACAGGCTGCAATTTTCAATTGTGGCCTGTTTGCAATATTTATGCACACTTTTCGTTTTTGTAACCGTGATGATTGTTGCTATTTGATAAAATAAACAGATACCTCAAAATAAATCTTAAACCGATTGATTCGTCCATGATATTGTACCTTCGCTGCACGAAAAAAACTGAGTCTATGCTATTGAAAAAGTCTTTTGTTTTACTCTCTTTTTGGCTGATGGTGGCCTTACAGCCTGCTCTGGCGCAGCAGCAAATCCACGATCTGGCACCTGAATCGACCTATCAGCAAGGTCAGATTCTGTTTCAAAACCAGCAATATGGCGCTGCTCAAAATCTGTTCGCAGCCTTGCAACAGCAGCTCGCCGACCACAACAGCCGTATGTTTATCGATGCGCGCTACTATGAAGCGGTTTCTGCACTTTACCTCGATCAGGAAGATGCGCCGCGGCTGATAACAGCTTTTGCTAACGATTATCCCGGCAGCAGCTGGATTCCGCGCGTCAACTTTTTTTATGCCAGCCTGCTCTTTAATGACAGAAAATACCAAGACGCCCTCGATGTTTATGAAAAAACAGATGTTAATAGATTGACAATCAACGAATTACATGAGATGTGTTACAAAAAGGCTTTTGCACTTTTGCAGCTCGATCGCGTGGACGAAGCCATGCCTCTTTTTGAACAGGTGATGGATGAAAATCTTGTCTATAGCGACGATGCCCGTTACTATGCCGCGCATATCTATTACGTTAAAGGCAATGATGACAAGGCTTTAGCGCTTTTTGATGCCTTAAAAAATAACCGCGCTTACCGCAAGCAAATACCTTTGTATATCTTACAAATTAGCTACCGTAATGGTGATATGGATGAGGTAATGCAGCAGGGCGAAGAAGCACTGGAAACGGCGGATTCTCGCCGCAAACCTGAGATTGCTCGCATGCTTGCCGATGCCTGGTATGCCCGTGAGAATTATGAAAAAGCACTGACCTATTATGAAATTTTTGAGACTAGAAATCGTCGGAAACTTAGCCGTGAAGACCACTTCCAGATTGGCGTAAGCCGCATGAAGACCGGACAACTTCCAGCAGCTATCCGTAGTTTTGAGCAGTTGGGCGCGCCTGAAGATTCACTTAAACAATACGCTTCTTATTACCTCGCCGCCTGTTATGTAAAAACCGGTCAGCCCAAATATGCCAAAAACGCCTTTTTGGCAGCCTACAAAGCCGGTTATGATGATGAAATCAGCGAAGACGCCCTCTTTAATTATGCCCGGATGAGCTTGCAGGCAGGCACTGATCCGTTTAATGAAGCTGCCAAATTGCTCACAGATTATTTAGCTGAAAACCCCAATACCGACCGTAAACAGGAGGCCGAAAGCCTGATCATTCACCTCTATCTGTCGGCCCGCGATTACGATGCTGCTTTGGCTGCACTGGAAAAATTAAGCAGCCGCGATCCCAAGATGCAGCAAATTTATGATCAGTTAAGCTATTCGCTTGCAGTACAGTTGTTTAACCAAGGAAATATCCCAAAAGCAGCTGAATACTTCGATCGCTTGCAGCAGGATGCCCGTGATCCGCTGATGCGTGCCGAAGCGACCTTTTGGCTGGCCGAAACATTTTATTACCAGAAGAATTACTGGGGCGCGGAAAAATATTACAAACAGTTCAAAGGAATGCCGAAGGCCAGCAGCACTGATCTCTATTTGTTGGCCGATTATAACCTCGGATATACCTATTTCCGCAAACAAGATTTTAAAGCGGCCTTGCCTACTTTCAGGCAGTTCGTTGGCCGGCCTTATGTTGAAAAGCCCGGCTTGGTTTACGATGCCTGGCTGCGTATTGGCGACTGCCATTTTATGCTCAAAGAATATGCCGCCGCCATTGCTGCCTATCAAAAAGTGGATCAGGCCAACAGCACCGGTGGCGATTATGCCCTCTATCAGATTGGCTTAGCGCAGGGCACACTTGGCAATTCAAACCAAAAAATGCAGGCATTGGATCAACTTTTAAAACGCTATCCGCGCTCATCCTATTACGACCAAGCCTTGTACGAAATGGGTTCGTCGGCGCTGGTAAGCAACGACAGCCGCTCTGCCATTGCCAGTTTTGATCGCTTAGTCCGCGAGAAGCCGCGCTCTGATTATGCCCGTCAGGCACTGATGAAGACCGGGATGATTTATTACAACAATAACCAGTATGAGCAAGCGCTCGTCAACCTGAAAAAAGTTGTGAGTCAGCATCCTGGTACCACAGAAAGCCGTGAAGCCATCAACCTGATGCGCAATATCTACATGGATATGAATCGCTTGCAGGAATATTTTAAATATACCGAAGCACTCGGCGTGGGTCAGGTAAGCACTTCGCAGCAAGACTCGCTGGTTTTTGTTACTGCAGAAAATTTCTACCTCGAAAACCGCTGTGTAGAAGCACAAAAAGCCCTTTCCAACTATTTCAATCAGTTTAAGGAAGGCGGTTATATGCTTCAGGCAAACTATTACGCCGCCCAGTGTGCTCTACGGGCCAAGAACAATGAAAAAGCACTGAAACACCTGGAATACCTGATTAATTTTCAAGACAATCAATACACCGATGAGGCTTTGCTTGATGCCGCACGCATCGTTTATGACCAAACTAATTATGATAAAGCCAGCGAATATTATGGCCGCCTGGCGCAGATCACCGAAGAGGGAAGTCGCCGCCGCGAAGCCATTGAGGGCAGCATGAAAAGTAATTTCTTCCTGGGCGACTATCAAAAAGCCATCGGACAAGCCAAGGTGTTGCAGCTCACGCCCGAAGTGGAAGAGCAGCAACGGATTCAGGCCGATTACATCCTTGGGAAATCCTATATGGTGCTCAAGCAATACGATCAGGCCAAAGCGGTTCTGCAATTGTGTGTGCAGGCTGATGCTGGTAATTATGGCGCAGAAGCCGCATATCTATTGGCCTTGGCGCATTTTGAGCAGGGACAGGCAGGACTGGCCGAAGATAAGATTTTTGCTATGGCAGACCGTTATCCTTCCTATGAATACTGGCTAGCCAAATCCTATATTTTGCTGGCGGATATTTATGCCGCTAACGACAATATTTTTCAGGCACGCGAAACCCTGAAAAGTATTATCGAGAACTATTCCGGTGACGACCTGAAACAGATCGCTATTCAAAAATTACAAAAACTCGAATCAAAAGAGTAAATCCTTATGACAACATCTGTGAAAAAACATACAAGCTATTTCTACAGCGTTTTTAGCGTGATTTTGGTGCTGGGAACCTTACCGCTTTTGGCGCAAAACCACGAAGAGCGTGTAACCATTGAAGGGGCTTACCGGCCAACGATAAAGGATTTTGATAAGATTTATATAAAACCTGAATCACCCAAAACGGTATTCCCGCCGGCAGACACCTCCATTTCTATCCTCGAAAGAAATATCAACAGCAAAGCCGAGCTCGAACTGCTAAGTCCGCTACCTCCGCGAAATAGGAACAAATTCGACAGCTACAACAACTTCCTGATGGCGGGAATGGGCAGCCGTTTATCGCCACTGTTTAACTACGAACACAGCTCAGCCATCTCGCGCGACACCCGTTTTGGGTTGGGTATTGGTCATTATTCGACTTGGACGGACATCAAAGATTATGCGCCTTCCGACTTTATGAATAACAGCTTTAATATCTCGCTGGATAATAATCTGGGTAGCCATAAGCTGCATACCAGCGCCTTTTATCACTTTGATACTTACCGTTATTATGGTTTTAAAACCGATAAATATCCAACGTTACAGATCGACAAAGAGCGCATCAGCCAGCGTTATCAACAGTTAGGCTTAAACGCTCGCCTTAGCAGTAACGAAACCGATTTGGGTTATCTGCAACATAAGATTGGTGTGCAATATGCCTACCTTTTCGATAAATATAAGAGCTCCGAGCATGCCGTACTTTTTGATGCAGACTTGGGAATGACTTTTGACTGGTTTGATTTTGAAGGAAATCAAACCATTGGCATTGAGTTGGATGGAGCGTTTTACGTCAATTCGGACAGCCTTACATCAGGCAATGACTTTTTGGTTGGCGCCATGCCTTATTTGCATCTTAGCGGAGCTTTTTACCAGTTGAGGCTGGGCTTGCGCCTGAATTATCAAGATGAGCTAAACCAGCCGCTTTGGCTTTATCCCGTGATTAGAGGGAATTTATATTTATTAGATAAAAAGCTTGAGTTCTACGCCGGTGCTGATGGTGGAATTCATCGGCATTCATACCAAAGTCTGGTAAAAGAGAACCCCTGGATCGGTTCTGTTGTTCCCTTGCGTTGGGAAAATACCTTGTTTGCTTTTGATGCAGGCCTGCGGGCGGCGCTTTCGCAAGGTGTTGATGTGCACTTGGGTTTGCGCTATAATGACAGCGACAACAGCCCGTTTTTCATTACCGATCCGACAGCAGCACAGGCCAACTATTTCACGGTGATTTATGATGGCATGCGCGAATTTACTTTTTTGGCGGAGGCCGGCTGGATGCCTTCTGAGAAATGGAAAGTAGAAGCTGCTTTCCAGTTCCATCAATACACGCTGGATTCTATCAGCACCGCCTGGCAAAAGCCGGCTTGGGAGTCGGATTTTGGTGTGCAGTGGATGCCACTCGAACGCTGGAGCTTTAAAGCCGGCCTGCAATTACGCGGCGAAATGGATGCGCTTCTGTTCAAGAATGGTGTAGAAAGCATCGAAACCATTGCGCAGGCAACAGATTTATCGCTGGGAGCAGATTATCGGTTCAGCGATACTTTTTCGGCTTATATCCAGGCTAATAACCTACTGAATCAGAATTATATGCGTTACTACAATTATCCGGTTCAGGGCTTTCAATTGCATGCCGGCATCAAAGTCCGTTTTTAAATTTCGCTAAATTGCAAGTGTAAGCTTTTGCAGGATTAATTTATTCCAAAAATCAAGTTTTTGACAAGGCGGAAATTGGCTTTCGTAAGCTTAAAATTTGTATTTTTGCATGTTGATTTATCCCCGTATTAACAGATTGAATATGACTACCGAAGAAAAAAGAGATTTAGATAATTCATTATACAATGCCTCTAATATCCAGGTCCTGGAAGGCTTGGAGGCTGTTCGCAAACGCCCTGCCATGTATATTGGCGATGTGAGTACGCGTGGGTTACACCATTTGGTTTATGAGGTGGTGGACAACTCTATTGACGAAGCCATGGGTGGTTATTGCGACAGAATAGAAATTACGATTCGTAAAGACAATTCTATCAGTGTTATAGATAATGGTCGTGGTATCCCAACGGGCATCCATGAAAAAGAGCAACGTTCTGCCCTTGAGGTGGTTATGACCGTGCTTCACGCTGGTGGAAAATTTGATAAAGGTTCTTATAAAGTTTCAGGCGGTTTGCACGGCGTGGGTGTAAGTTGTGTTAACGCTTTGTCCACACAGCTTATCGCCAATGTTTATCGCGAAGGCAAAGAGTTTATCCAGGAATATTCCTGCGGAAAACCTTTACACAGCGTTAAAGAGGTTGGCCCATCAAGCATAACCGGTACGCGCATCACCTTTATGCCTGATAACAGTATTTTTATTGTTTCTGAATTTGAATGGGACATACTGGCATCGCGTATGCGTGAGCTGGCGTTTTTGAATCGTGGTCTCACCATTATTCTGCTGGATGAGCGCGAAATCCTGGAAGACGGAAACTATAGGAGTGAAACTTTTTTCTCAGAAAACGGCTTACCTGATTTTATCGCTTACCTGGACGAAAACCGCGAAAAACTTATTCCTCAGCCCATCGCCATCGAAGGAGAGCGCAATCATGTTCCGGTAGAAATTGCCATGCAATACAATACTTCGTTTGCTGAGAACTTACATTCTTACGTCAATAATATTAACACCCACGAAGGTGGAACACACCTTGCTGGTTTCCGGCGCGGACTTACCCGTACGCTGAAATCATATGCCGATAAGTCGGGGATGCTGGCCAAACTGAAATTCGATATCAATGGCGATGACTTCCGTGAAGGAATGACCGCAATTATTTCGGTGAAAGTGCCTGAGCCACAGTTTGAAGGCCAGACAAAAACCAAGCTGGGCAACAATGATGTGATGGGAATAGTTGACCAGATAGTGAGCGAACACCTGGCTTATTATTTGGAAGAGCATCCCAAAGAGGCAAGAACAATTGTTAACAAAGTTATTTTGGCCGCGACAGCCCGCCATGCCGCGCGCAAAGCCCGTGAGCTGGTGCAACGTAAAAGCGTGCTTACCGGCTCCGGACTACCCGGAAAGCTTTCCGATTGCAGCGAACGCGATCCTGCCCTGGCAGAGATTTACCTGGTGGAGGGCGATTCGGCTGGTGGAACAGCAAAAGCAGGCCGCGACAGAAAGTTTCAGGCCATATTACCTTTAAGAGGTAAAATCCTGAACGTTGAGAAAGCCATGCCGCATAAAATTTATGATAGCGACGAAATCAAAAATATCTTTACCGCCCTGGGCGTAAATATTGGAACAGAAGAAGATAGCAAAGCACTAAACATCGAAAAACTACGCTACCACAAAATCATCATCATGACGGATGCTGATATTGATGGAAGCCATATTGCCACGCTGATTCTTACATTTTTCTTCCGCTATATGAAAGAGCTGATAGAAAGAGGTTATGTATATATTGCTACGCCACCGCTTTATCTGCTACGAAAAGGCAAGCAAGAACAGTATGCCTGGACAGAAGAAGAGCGTGCCAGAATAGCCAACGAATGGTCTGTTGATGGCACCGAGCGCGGGATACACCTACAACGCTACAAAGGTTTGGGAGAGATGAACGCCGAACAGCTTTGGACAACAACGATGGATCCTACAACACGCACTTTGCGTCAGGTTACCATCGAAAATAGCCTCGAAGCCGACCATGTTTTTTCCATGCTGATGGGCGACGAAGTGCCGCCGAGGCGCGAGTTTATTGAAGCTAACGCGAAATACGCGAAAATAGACGCCTAGCTTTTAGGATAATTTCCGAAAACAAATCAGATGAAACAGGGATTCCCCGCTAACATTTTAGCGGGGAATTTTTTGTGTGGTTTTTTTTGAATGACTTTTTGTTTCAGAGCACATCAATTGGCAATGAGAATCCTATTGGAAATATCATTTTCAATTCTCAACTGCGCAATTGTTGCTGTTGATTGGTTTGACAGGATGAAAAGAAAACTTGAATAGTTGTCAGCACGCTTGTTAGCATGAGGCTTTGAATCATGTAGCGGTATTTTCTGAAAATGTTACATTCTTAATTACTGATTTTGGTACATTGTTATTTTCTGATTGCACAAATTAGAGGTTCGATATTTGCCGAATTGTTGCTCTTTCAGAAGAAAGAAAGGCTCAACCCTAACTATTATATTCGCCGGTGAAAGGGGGCAGCTAACCTAGATTATCCATGCTAATTGAATTTTCCTGTAATATCCGAGATATCAAACTTACCATTGATTTCTTGAATCTCAATTTTACCAAGTAGTATGTTGAAAAAGAAATCTCTGATTTTATCAAAGGATAGAGTAACTGCTTCCCCTTTGCTATTAACGCCCAAGTCATAGTTTTTGAGTAGTTGAGAACCAAGGCTCGCAGCGGTGAGTAAAAAGTGATTTTGAAATTTATCAAAATCTAATAAGTCTGCTGCTAAAACTTTACCAACAACAGTATAACTACGCAACGATTTTTGTGTTTCATCATTTGTAAGTGTTGTTCTTACTTCATCAGTATTTAAGTTCATTTCTATTTTACCTGAATTAATAGACTGCATATTGCCTTTGTATAAAGAACCTAAATCAGCTAAACTAAGATTGAAAAACTTTGTGCCTGGAATTGTAATGATTTTTTCAATTGAAAATGCACTTGGCAGTAATAACCAGACTTGCTGAGATGCTTTTACTGATGGGCTATTGAATGTGCCAATGATAGAATTGGTAATATCAATATTTTGAGTTGCAAATACACCACCTATTACTACGCAATTTTGCAAAATGATTTCATCAGCATATATGCTACCTGCTACAAAAGTATTGTACAGAGTTACACTCTTCGCATTTATATCTGAATAAAACATTAAATTACAATTTAGTGCCCTGGATACAATTGAGTTAGCAGAACCCACACTCTTTTTAAAGGAGATATTACCTTTTGCTTCACTATTTACATACATTTCAAGCTGTGTGAATACGGCACCTTGAATTTCTGAATCACCTTGTTGAATTTCTAATTTATGAGCATATACTGCACCTTCAATAATTGAATTGCCTTGAATTGTAATTGTCCTATTAAGTTCGGCTATTTTTTCGGGAAGTATAGATCCTTTTACCATATTATCTTTAAGCAGTATGTTGGTTTCATTAAAACGAAGTTCTTTTAATTCTTTCATTTCTTTATGTTTTTAAATTTATTGAAAATTAATTACGTTAATTGAAGCGATACTCGCAATTTTTTGAATCATTTCTCGAACACGCAAAGAATGTTGATCATTTGTAGTTGAACTATTGTTAAGTTCTGTGTTGAAATACAAACTTATATTCTTTTGTGCATCCAGTGATGGATTGTTCCATAAAATAGTATTTGATGAAAATTGCTCAATAATTTCGTTTTTTTTGCTTTTGTTTTTTAATACAGATAAAAAATCCGTACTGTAAATGTTCTTGTCAATCTGATTGTTGGCATTATGTGTCTCAATATAACAGCATGGAGCATAGATTGAGCATGCTACACTTTCGTTAAGCATGCTTTGCTGAATAGTTGTATTGAGCTTCTTTTGTTGCCAAAGAAACACTTTAGATTTAATAAGTGTGTCTAATGCACTTTTTTTTGCAATTGAAGCACCTATTTTTGATTGTAGATCGCTGCTTTCTATTCCGCATATGGTAACAGTATTAACCAAATCATTGGATGATGTTCTTATCTTTTGATTATCCGTTTCTTTCTTAAAAACAAATGCAGGTTTATCTAATTCAAAAATCCTGTTTGATAATTCATTATTTAGGTCATTAAATATTTTCACATAACGCCCTGAAATTCTATAGTAATCACCTTCCATCTGTTTTTTCTTAGAAAGACAAGACTGTGCCAGTTCCTTTAAATGAATGAGGTGAGCATCAATGCTTTGAGAAAGTTCAGAGATTTGTTGGCTAATCTCAGAACGGATATAGCTAAAAAAGCCATTAACAATTGTATCGCCAACTTTAATAGCATTCGCTGCTTTTGAAGCAATTTCTGCTGCCTGAGTTGCTACAACTGCCCCTGTAAGCATGTCCACCTTGCCATTTACATAATTTACACTTCTATCAAATGGATTTGTATCCACATGGATGTTTACACTAACTGGAACATCTTCCCTATAATGAACGGTAGCTGATGTACTACCACCATTTTGTGAAGCAGGGTATGAAACAGAAACGGTTTTTGAACCACTTACTGTTATTGTTTCACGATAATTTCTGGTATAGCTCATATCTTTATCAATTAAATGGTTTGATATTTGTTAGCCTGAAATAATTGCATCGCTAAATCTTTGATTCTTGAAGATTTTGCAGAAGATGAAAGTAATTTACTGAACTCGCTTTTTATTTCTTGTGTTTGTTCAGCTTTTTGTGACCAATGAAGTTGAGAGAACTCGGTATATGCCTTATTCTTTATGGCAGACTTTGTAAGATTATCTATCTCAATATCAGAAACGATTATTTCAATATTCTTATGGTCTGATTTATCTCTGTTGCATTCATAAAGAACAATAGGTATAAATGATGTTGCAGATTCTATTGAGTTTGCATCAGTTATTAAAATCTGATCAGTTAATTTTTTCTGCATATTCATTTCGTGAATAAACCATCTCATTGAATTTATTACATTCAAACCTCTTAGTTTGATGTTTGATGCAATAATTTTTTGACTTACAGTGATAGATTCCAATTGTGTAATCGGAACAGTAGCAGTAAGGTATTTGGTTCTGTTAGAAACTTTATCTACTTCTTTATAAGCAAAATCAATCGTTGGTTTGTCAAGTTCAAAAACTCTATTTTTCAAATTTGTATTAAGACCATTAAAGAGCTTGATATACCTGCTAGAAATCATGTTGTAATCTCGTTGCATACGCGTCTTGATACCAAGTAATGCGTTTTTCTGTTGAACCAGTTGCATTATATTCGAGTCAACCTCGCTTTGTAGTTTTGCAAGTTTCTGTGAAATCTGAGAACGTATTAAAGAGTAAAACCCCTTATTCACATTGTTACAAACATGGTCAGCCGCTTTTCCTTCGGCTATAATTACTGCCGTTTGCATTGCGACAACTGCACCTGTGGTAGCGTTCACATGGTTTGATACCCTACTTATTTCTTCAGCCATAGGCTGAGTATCTACTGTATAATTAAATGTTGCCATAGTTTTAAGATTTAAATGAGTTTAATTATTAATTTTATCTTCATCCTCCTCTTCTATACCCTCATCTCCGTCCTCATCTTCACCCTCGTCTTCACCCTCGTCTTCACCCTCGTCTTCACCCTCGTCTTCACCCTCGTTTGCGTTTTCTTGCGCTTCAAGAATCGCTGATATGGCTTCGTCTCTGTCGATATCTTCCATAGGTTCAATGCCCCATTCATTCATTATATCTAATATTTCCGAATCTGAAAGCTGTTCTAGCTTCTTTTCTGTGTAAACCTCCTCATCTGTTATTGCCTCTTTATCACTTTCCATTTCGTCAGATTCAAAATTTTCTTCATTCGATAGGGCTTCTTCATCTGAAAACGAATTAGCAATATTGCTATCTTCCACCATTTCAATCTCGGAAGAATCGTCAATAATATAATTGTTTGCAATTTCTTCCCTATTTGTAGTTGGTTCAGAAGCTAAATCTTCTTCAAGCTCTTTCAACGCGTTTTTAGCAATAACTGGAAGATTTAAAGAAATATGCTCATAAGTAATATCTTCAATACTTGGTAGAGGCGGTATTTCTGAAACTTTTGCAAACAATGGATTAATTGTAATGAGTGGTTTTCTCCTCTCCTCTAATTCATGTATTCCACCTGCTGCAACTGCTGTGTCTTTAGAGTTTCCATCACGAAGCAGTGCATCATAGTAATCAATATGTTCAAATTTTTCAGCTTTAACATCAATATCATCCTTAAGACGCTCCATATAGTTTTCGAAATCAAGCTGTACATTTTGGAATTCTTTTGATTGCAATTCAAAGGCTGCAAAGACTTCTGCGGAATTTTCAGATACAGCAACCACGGTTGAATCTAAAGAGCCGCCTGATTCAGCCATGCTTTCTTCTGTTTTCTTTAGAGATGTTAAGGTGTTATATGCTGCCACATAATCTCTTAAACTGGCGCGCATTAAATTAATAAGATCAGCGCTTTCCGCCCTGTTTCTTCCATAAAAATCCTCAGTATCTTGATGCCATTTATTTAAGTAACTTGTTTTTTGATCTTTAATGTGATTGTAAATTTTCAATCTCTCAATTCTTGTTTCCTTCATTAAATTTTGTACAATTGGAGCCACAATTTCTTCATGAATTTGGTGTATGCCAAAAGGAAAATTTGTTGTGCTTCCATCTTCTGCCACCCAGGTATCTGATAATAAATTATACCTTACTCGCGAACTATCTTTTAATTGAAATGGAACATAATCCTGAACAGCATCACCATAATTGAAATTTTCATTTTTTATTCTCTCAATTTCGGATGCTTCTATAACAGGTGAATAATGATTATAGGGAGATTTCAGAATTTTATAAAGTACCTTATTTGATTCAAACACGATTTTATCAGTCGATGCAATTTTTAATGCAGAAATTGATTGTACTGAATTTGCCATCGTTGTCATGAGTCCTTTTAATACATCTTCAAATTGAGCTGTATCTCTTGATAAAGAGTCTTTTAATTTATTCAGCTCCTGAAATTTAGCAATTTCGGCATTGTATTTTTGAGTATTAAAAACCTCAAGAACAGGTGCATTTTCAGGAGTTTTAGATGTGGAGTATTCTTTAATGAATCCAAGATAATTACTGTCATTAGCTACTAGAGGCAAAGCGACAGTTGTGACATCTAAATCGTCCATGCAATACGATATGGTACGTAAGGAACGCTCAAGTTTGCCAAAATAATCATGCTGGTTTATTTGTTGCATTGAACGAGAATATTGCTCTGTATCAATTTCTTCTATTTCATTAGAAGTTTCTACCAATGGTGCTTCTGCAGACAAATTTTCTAAATCGGAAATAGTGTCAATCAATAAATCGTTCTGCCTTGATAGCTGAAGTGTAACAACTGATTCGTCAACCATACCGGTATGGTCAACTATAAAACTTTTGTTCTCATATTTAATTTGATTGGCAATAGGGACATATGCAACTCCCAATTTTGTTACTTTATAATCGCGGAATATTTCATCATGCTGTTTTTTGAATTCATAGATTCTTTTATCAATAGAATCAAGCTGTTTAACAATGCCACTTTCTTTAATTAAAAAGTAAATGAAAGGAATAATTAAAATACAAAGCACCCACTTCCATAATTTGGCCTTTGCCAAATCCTGATTTAAAACTGATTTATCTTCTTCAAGTTTTGCAATTTCTTTCTCAAAACGCTCTTCTTCTTGAACTATTTTTTCAGCCATTTGCTGGTAATAGGTAAATAATATCTTAGCCTGATCTTGGTAGACATTATTTGATTCAGCGAAAATTTTACCTGTCATGATTTTAATGTTTATAATTTATATTAGTTGGAGAAAATTCGTTTTCTTTCTTTATAGGTTTGTTCGCAATTCTTGATGTTTTCTAATATTCTATCAAAATTGAGAGGGCTATCTGAAAGACAGTCGCTAACTGCTTTCATTTGAGTAATGAAGTTGCTTTCTAGCTCTGTTGCCTCATTATTATCGGACGGTGAAATATATCTCAGGTTTTCTTGAATTTCATTTATCCTTGTGTTGACGTCAGTCGGAATGTTTGTTATCTGGTCTAATTTCAGCTGAACTTCTTTAGTCGCTTTTTTCATTTCATCAATACGGTCACGAATTTTTTTTTCTTCCATAAATACCTTTTGCACTTTATCCGAAGCAGAAATTGCCATAAATAAGCCAAAAAACAGAAAAAATAGTAGAGTGCCATGCACTATTGTTTGGATTACAAAATCTACAATAGGTGTCGCAGTATTTAAAAATACTATTGCACCAATAGCAAGAAGCGTATAGAAGAAAGTAAAGAACCACCTAAGACCTATAGAACCAATAGTTTTATACGATTTATCTTTAAAATTAGCCCAGGGAATAATTATGTCTATGAAATAAAGCGCATAAATAATTGAGGATACTACTATGTTGAGCGTTAATATTTCATTTGGAAGGTTTTTGCCAAACGTCAGAAAACTAATAATTATTAAAAATTCCCCAAACAGTAGCAGCAAAAACAACATTATTTTTTTCGTTTTCATTTTATTGGATTTTTAGGGTGTTATTTTTTTTGACCGCATTTAGGACAGAATTTTATACCAACTGCTAATTGAGTTCCACAACGGGTGCATTTATCTTCAGATTGGGGTTTCCCACAAGTGCCGCAAAATGCACTTCCTGTTGCTATGGGTGCGTTACAATTTGTACACAAATTTAGACCTTGCTGTAGTTGAAACCCACAACTTACACATCTTTTAGCACTTTTATCATTGTCTGTACCACATTTAGGACAAGCATCATATTCATCGCCACAAAAAGGGCAAAATCTTAAATTGCTCGCATACTTTTTTGAGCAATTTGAGCAATAAACCTCATGAACAGATGTAGCTGGTTGTTTGGCAGAATCTTGTGGATTTTGACTAGTTGATCCAAAAGTTGGTTGGTTGTATTGTGGTTGTATAATGCCACCGCGGCCACCTATTCCGCCCATCATGTTTGATGCAACAACAGCTCCTAATAAACCACCACTACCTCCAGACATGCCATCAACAGCATCTTTTGCAATTTCCATCGCCTGTGATTGCTGCCATGTATAGCCCCCAATAGCCTGTGCGCTTTGCCTTGATATTGCATCAAGTATTCTTTTCCCAACATCAGTTGAGCTGTCAATTTCAATACTAGTGATATAATACCTGGTTAGTTCAAAGCCGATATTTTCCCAAAAAGGAAGCATTATTGAACGCAAATGGTCTGAAATGCTTTCTAAGTGTGCTGAAATTTGCTTTAATCCAATTTTATTTTTTATCATAAATTGCATTAAAGTTGACTTAGTTTTTGTGGTGAATTCTCCTAAGAACTGATCAGTCAGGTCGTTTTGGTCAAAAGTTGTTTTAGTTCCAACAATTTTTATTAAGAATCGCTCTGCATCAATAATTTTTAAGCCATATCTGCCATTGGCAACTAATGGAATACCAGTATTATAATCAGCATCGTGAATATCCATTCTATTAATTAACCAATCAATATTATACGGTTGAAGTTTATTTATAAACCAAACCTCTGCTGTAAAAGGATTTTTGCCACCAAAGGGAAGTCCATATAAACTTCTTAGGATGGGTAAGTTCTCAGTGTTAAGCGTATGTTTACCAGGTCCAAATTTGCCAACAATTTGTCCTTTGGAAAATAAAATTGCCTCTTGCGATTCCTGTACAAGTAATTGAGTGTATGTACTAAGATTTGTCTCTGGAAATTTATAGGCGTAAATTGTCTGATTTCCTTGAGGTGTCCATTTTACTAAATCAATTATTGCCATAATAATATATTTAAAAATTTGTAATTATTCATTTATGTTCTCTTAATTAATATGTACGGCAAAGCATTAGCTCTTTTTATTTTGTTGTGGTTTGGCTTTAGTATTGTGCAGAATGAAATTTGTCAGCTGTGTGTTAGTAATGGTTGTTTATTTGATTTATTATCTTGATTTTTTTAAATATTTTAAAAAGTGTACTTAGGCAGTCAATTGATTTGTTTACTGCTTTTTGCACAATTGGATGAAGTAACCCAACAATTTGTTGATTTTTTTACGTTTTTATTAGAATTATTTGTGAAATCCTCTTTGTTTCCGAGCTTATGTATGATAATAATTACATTCAAATCAAACTCACGTTTCTTCTCACGCCTTAGGCTTATTGCCGGGATAATGATTAGGTTATCAATGGCTAATGCGGTGGCAGGCTCTTTCATCTGCTGGGTTGGTTTTAGTGGCCTCAAATATAGAAAATATTTTACTAATTAACAAAAAAATAAAAAATATTTTATTTTAATAAAATTTCAAATTTAAAGTGCCCGTTTAAAAGCAAAAAAATACACATAACAAACCGTTTTATAAAGCTTGATCGCCCGGTATTTTTGCTTTCCAGAATACCTCAATCCACTCCAAAATCCCTATTTCCTTAAAATTTCACCAAATTTACCTTCCCTTTCCTGCTTTTAGAAAACATTACTGCTATTTTTGTCGTTTAGTAAGTAGCTCAATAAAAAACATTTGAAAAAGTCTATTTCAGTTAGGTATTTTCTTTTTACAACAGCACTTATTTTAGTGCTTTTTACTACTGCTATGCAGGGCCAGGTCAATTACCGTCATTTTATTTTGGCTGGTCGCATTGATTTGTCGGAGGAGCGTTTCTTCGAGTCGATCCGTAATTTCAACACCGCCATTCGGTATGACTCTGATAATTTCGAGGCTTATTTTTTGCGTGGCGTGGCTAAATTCAACCTGAGTGATTACCAAGGTGCGCTAGATGATTTTTCTAAGACACTTGAAATTCATCCCTTATACGTCCGCGCCTGGCATTATCGGGGAATCACCCACGACCGCATGTCAAACTATTTTGATGCTAAAGCAGATTTTGCACGTGCCCTCGAAATAGATCCGTATAGTGCTGATCTGCATATCGCCAGCGGTGCTACCAGCATGCACCTCAACGCTTTTGAGGATGCCGTGAAATCGTATGATATGGCCTTGCTTATCAATCCGAGATTGTCTAATGCTTACCTCAATCGCGGTATCGCCAAGCGGTTTTTGGAAAGGCCTGAAGAAGCCCTGGAAGACCTGGACAAAGCCGTTTATCACGATTATTTCAGCACGGAAGCCTGGCTGCGGCGCGGCATGGTAAAGCTGGAGCTGGAGAGGTTTGATGATGCAATGACGGATTTTAATCAGGCGCTGGAGCTGGATGCACAAAATCCGCTGGTATATTTTCAGCGCGCCATTGCTTTCCTTCAAACCGGCGATACGCTGGCCGCCCTGCGCGATTATGAAAAGGTAAATCAGCTTGATAAACGCAACGCGCTCACCTATTACAACAGGGCTTTGCTGCACAGCATGCGCGGGGAATATGATTTGGCGCTGCCGCTTTATGAGCTGGTAACGGCCATCAATCCCGAGAATGTTTACGCCTGGTTTAACCGCGGTATCACCTATTACCAGATGGAAGAATACCAGGAAGCTGCTGATGATTTTACACGCGCCATCAGTCTGTTTCCTGATTTTGCAGGCGCCTGGATCAACAGATCGGTGGCTCGAAATAAACTCAATGATGACAGTGGAAGCAGGGCAGATTACGAACAAGCCATGTCGATTATCAAAGCCTTGAATAACGAAGAAGGCAATCCCGACTCGTTGTATGCGCGCTATGCCGACTCTACTTATTTTGATAAGATTTTTGCATTGGAATCAGATTTTATCAGCGGTGAATCCCGCAAGAGCAGGCTGCAATTTCAGGAAGTGGATATTGCGCCTTTCGAGGCCATCAGCCTGATGCCGACAATCGACAAACCACTTAGGGGTCAAAAATTACCTTATTTTACTTATTCGGAATTGTTTGTGAGCCAGTTTAATAGTGAGAATGACAAAGCGTTTAACTTTTTCCTAACCACAGAAGCTGCCGAGTATTTTATTGCAGCTGCCGAAAAACCAAAGGCAGTTTCTTCCATTCCGGCAGCCTTTGCCGAAGGAATAAATCAGCAGATAAAGGGCAACTTCAGTAATGCTATTGACGCATACACCCAATTAATTAACCATCCCGACTGGGGAACCTATGCCGCCCTCAACCTGTCGGTGGTGCTGGCCGGCAAAGCCGAATTATTGTTGGCGGCAGAAAGTTACGACAACGCGATTATGATTACCCGTCGAAAAGGCACCCAAAAACCTGTCATAGAGCAGAGAATAGCAGATTATAAGCCGGCGCGTGAAGTGCTGCTTCAGCTGCTTAAAGCCGATCAAAAAAATGCTTTTGCTTGGTACAACCTTGGAAATATTCACCTGCACACTCAAGATTTTCATCCGGCTATTGATGCTTATTCTGAGGCTATAAAATACGAGCCGGCTTTGGCGGAGGCTTATTATAACCGTGCGCTAACTTTGCTTTTTTTGGGTGAAAACGAACTGGCATGCAGTGATTTGAGCCGTGCCGGCGAGCTGGGCTTGTCGGAGGCTTATGCGGTAATTAAGCGGTATTGTCAGTAAAAAATGTGCCATTTATCCTGGATAAAAATGCCATCAATTAACCATTTTAGAAATTCTGTTGCGATAGTGTTCTCGAAAGCTGGAAAGCATAAAACCCTTACTTTCAGTGGCCTATTATTGATTTATTTTTTGTTTTCAGGAACATTTTGGCAGCTTTTCGAGATGCCCCAGGGGATTCACTTTATCCGGCAAACAGACAGCCTGTCGTTTCTTTCTAATTATTACCATTTTGGTGCAGGTTTTTTCGATCCGCAGGTGTTTAACCTAAGCAGCACAGATGGAAAAGCAGCCAATGAATTTCCGATAATATATTATTTTATCTCCTTGATATATAGCGTGTTTGGAGAGCATGAGTTTTTATTGAGAACTGTTAACTTATTGATTTCCTTCGTGGGTTTTGTTGCCTTGTTTAAGCTGGTTTATCTGATTATCAAGGATAGTTTTTACGCTTATTTTTTTAGTTTTCTATTGCTGAGTTCAACGGTTGTTTTATACTATGCCAATAACTTTTTGCCTGATCCCGCCTCGCTTAGCTTATCTATTTTGGGCTGGTATTTGTTTCTGCTGGTGGTTTTAAAAAGAAAAAGCAGCTTACTAATTTTGCTTTCATTTTTATTTTTTACGCTGGCTTCACTATTAAAAATCACCTATTTCATTCATCCTGTTGCAGCACTTTTTGCTTTATTATTTTCTCGGTATTTCCTTAAAAATAAGCTTGGTGAAGCACGCCTGCTGAAAATAGCGGGCATTACTTTTGGATTTAGTCTGCTCTTGGTTTTCAGCTGGTGGTTTGTTTTTGTCGTGAACTATAACCGTACTTATGGTGATTATTATTTCTTAACGACAATCAGGCCAATTTGGTCGCTTTCAAATCATCAAATTTCTGAGGTTTGGCATGCTGTTTCGAGCGTTTGGTATGGGAATTATATGTATCGAAATTCCTATTATTTAATAGCTGTCTTGTTGCTTTTCGGGCTCCCATTCGCGCTGTTTAAAAAGTCGTTTTTAAATTACATCGTCTGGTTTCTTTTGGCTGGCTCGGCTAGTTTGTTCGTGGTTTTTTACGCACAATATAAAGACCATGATTATTATTTTCTAAACTATTTTATCCCACTTTTGTTTTTGCTTTTGCGCGCGTTTATTGCTGTAAAAGGCAAATTCCCCGGTTTTGTCAATGCTGTTTATCTGAAAATATTTTTAGTAATATTTTGCGTTTTTTCACTTTTCGACACGAGTGTAATGGTCAATAAGCGTTATAAAGAATCCAGGGATGCTTTCTCTGAAATCGGTTTTGCGTTGCAGGGATTTGATCAAAAGCTGGACAGTCTCAACATTTCCAAAAATACAAAATTTATTATCTATCCGGATGAAACAAGAAACGGCGGCCTTTACACGATAAAGCGAAAAGGCTGGAGCATTAGTCAGACCGACACTTCATTTTATGAACGCATTAACAACTATGCTGAAGCCGGAGCAGAGTATCTTTTAACGACTAAAGCGATTGATTTTCCTGTGTATGAGACGGTTTACCAGGGCGAAGGAGTACGGATTTATAAGGTTAAAAAATAAAATGCAGCCAAAAAAACCGCTTCTGAAAAGAAGCGGTTTTTGTATAACATAAGCTGGATCAATTCTAATGTTCAGCTTCTAATTCTGCTTTCAAAACTTCTGCTTTAATCTTAGGAGGTAGCTTGTTGGGGATATCAAGGCCATAGCCTTTAGATTTGTCCACCTTTTTCAATATAATACTAAGAAAGATAGCTAAAACGCCAAAAGCAGCGAAAATCAGCTCGGGTACAGTATAATTGTATTTTACGCCTTCTACTCCGCGCTTGATTTGTTCTGAAACGCCTGGATTTGCAGCTGACAGCGCAAATCCAATCAACATAGGAACTAATAACAATCCGATGTTTTGGATATAAAATATTAATCCATAAGCAGAACCTAAGTATCTGTCTTCTACAATTTTAGGAAGTGAAGGCCACATGGATGCAGGAACGAGCGAAAAGGCAACGCCTAAAATTACTATTGTTCCTATTGCAACAGCAGGGGTGAACGCTGTGTCAGGCACTAGTGCAAAGATTAAATGCGAAACGGTTAATAATATGGCACCATACATCATCATAGTTGCACCTTTTCCTTTAAAGTCTAAGAAAGCACCAATGAATGGGGTAAGGATCATTGCTCCAATAGGGAAGAATGATACATATTTTGAAGCAATAGCAGCGTCAATGCTTAACTTTGAAGCCAGCATATCTGTTGCAAATTTCTGGAATGGGAAGATAGCTGAATAGAACAAAACACATAACCCAGCAATGGCTAAGAATCCTGGATTAGTTATAATTTTTCTAAGGTCTGAAATTTTAAACTCATCCTCAGGGTCAACATTCATGCCTTCTCCGGTTTGTTTGTCGAGTGCTTTATCCATAAAGGTATAGATAAAGAAGGTGATAAAGCCGATTAAAAGGAATAAAACCCCAAAGAAAACGGAATGAGAAACTCCACCTTCTTTTGCAAAAATTGGTGAAAGCTGGAAAACCGCGAAAACGCCCAATCTGGCAAGAGCCATTTCAAGTCCCATGGCCAGTGCCAATTCTTTTCCTTTAAACCACTTTACAATCGTTTTAGATACTGTGATGCCAGCCATTTCAACACCTACGCCAAATATGGCAAATCCAAAGAACGCTAGTTTTGCGGAAGAAGGGATGCCGATAATAAAAGAACTTAGGAAGGTTTCGATTCCAGTGCCAACAAAACCCGGAGTTAGTGCATACCATTTAAGCGCACCACCTGCAAGCATAAGAATCCCTGATAATCTTAATGTAAATCTGATGCCCATTTTATCAAGAATAATCCCTGATAAAATCAGAAATCCTGCAAATACATTGAGGAAGAACTCAGACCCTCCAAGCATACCAAATGTCTCGTTGGACCAAAAATAGGGCGCTTGCTCTAATAAGGTTTTTAATGGGGCAACAACATCAACAAAGAAATAGGCAAAGAACATTGTCAATGATATGAGTATCAAGGCGATCCATCTTGCCGTTTTCGAATCGCGTAGCGAGGTTCTGATTTGTTCCATAACTGTTATTAATTATTTATGATTTTTTTTAAGTGACCAAAAGTATGATAATAAAATTAACGTCCGAAGTTTTGTGAATAAAGATATGCACCGAAAATGCCATAAAAAAGTTAATATTTTTGTTCGACTGATCCAAAAATACAGTGGTTTTGAAAATATCCCGCAAACAAGCTAATCGAGATTATTGCCAGCGCACCCCAGCGGGCGGCTTTGTTCTCTCGCAAAGATTGCGTAATTGCTGCTGTCATAGTGTTTGATTTTGATTAAGATTGGCTAAATTAATTAAAAAACATTACAGGCGCACTCACCTGCGTGGATAGAGGTGGACAAGTTTTTTTGTCTCGAAGAACTCGCCCGGGAAATAGGTCGATAAATCAGTGATTTTAACGTGATACTGTTTTTTTAAGGCCAGAAGCTCTTCGTCCATCTCGCCACCTTTCAAATAGAGTAC
>Ga0265295_1003811_pt1 | contig 21189 bp, 18 predicted proteins | sample Munlansysbiofilm_FD_192503 | JGI IMG/M metagenome (GOLD analysis project Ga0265295, IMG submission 192503) | Leachate microbial communities from a municipal landfill in Southern Ontario, Canada - Methane capture system biofilm | ecosystem: Engineered > Solid waste > Landfill > Unclassified ...
CATCGGCATCGTCGGCCGCTTGCATCGCCCGGGCGAAAATGCCGATGGCATCCACCGTGTGGCGCCGGCTGTAGTAGAGGCGGTTGCCCAGGTAGAGCGCCAGGATGCGGGCGTCGGGTGCCAGATTGGCGTTGGCGTGCCGCAAGACCGGGTATTCGGCCAGGTGCCGCGCCAGGTAGGCGTCCCGGTCCACCCCTCCGCCGAGATAATCCAGGGGCCGCACCCGCTGGAACAGCCCGGAGAGATAAACCGCGTTGGGCACCAGCAGAAGCGCCACCAGCCCGCCCACCGCCAGGCGGCGCCAAGCCGGTGCGGCGCCCTCTCCTTGCCCTCTCGCCAGCCTTGCCATGCCGTAGACACTCAGAATCGTGAGCGCCCCGTAGATGGGCGCCAGGTACCGCACCCGCATGTCGGTGCCGAAAAAGGCGATCATCAGGTAGCAGAAGCTGAAGCCGGCCAGTAGGTAAATCTCCCGGTCGCGCACCGGGTCCCGCCGGCGGCCGGGCCATAGAGCCGCCAGGGGAAAGATCAGCAGGTACGGGTTGAGGCGCCCGTCAAAGTACCGCGGGTCGTCGTCGCGCCCCTCGAAGAAGACGCGCAGCGGAATGGCGGCGATGCGCCACCCCGACTCGCCCAAGGCCAGGTGGCGGTAGATGAAATGGTTGATGCCCACCGGCTGCGGCTCGGCCTCGTCCGACGCCTGGTCTTCCACCTTTGGCCACTGGGGCAGTTGCAACGGGTAGATCGGACTGACGTTCCAGTGCAGATTGCGCACCATCCAGGGAGAAAAGACGATGAGGGCCGCCAGCGCGAAGGCCAGAGCCCATCCGACTGTTTTTATAGACGGCCAGCGGCGATTGCCCATGAAGGCCGCCGCCAGCGCCGTCAGGACGAAGACCACCATCCCGTTGGGCTTGGTGCCCATGGCCAGCCCGCACCAGATGCCGGCGGCGATGAGATGCCGCGGCCGGTGGCCGCTTTCCAGCCACCGCACCAGGGCCAGCAGAGCAGCGGTGGAAAAAAACACCAGCCCCAGGTCGACGTAGACGGTGATGGACAGCTTCACCACCACCGGCAGGGTCAAAAAGAGCAAGGCCCCCAACAGCCCCCACCCCAAGCCCAAACGCCGCCTCAGATGGAAGCCGATCAAGGCCGCCGTCAACAGCCCGAAGGCCATGTGCACGTACTTGGCGCCGATGTCGCTCCCCAGGGCCAGGGGCACCAGGTAGAGCAAATCCAGATTCATCGGGTAGTAGGAAAACGGAATGTGGGGAATTTGGTACATCCCGCCGTGCTCCAGGTAGAGCCGGGGGACCAGCAGATGGTGGGTCAGGGCGTCGCGACTTACCGGCGGCACGGCGGCCAGGAGAATCAGGCAGATGGTCCAGGCCGCCAGCAGGCCGGCCGCGGCGAAGGTGGGGAAAAATCTTCTATTTTCCTTTAATGCCGTCTCCAAATTCTATTTCGCCGTGCTTCCCGCATATGGAGCGTGTACCGATTTACCAGGAACCTTCCGGAACCCTTCAGCCGTTTGACATGGACCCCGGATCAAGTCCGGGGTGACGGACACTGAAAATGCCCGTATACTCCAGGACCCGTTCCGCCCGCTCTCACACATTCTCACGGGAAGCAGGAATCCATCAAAATTTCGAAGCACGAAATTCTAACTGTCATCCCGAATAATAGGGAAAGATCTCTTCCGACATGACGCCACTTCCCGCCGAATTTCTAAATGCAGATTCCTCACTTCGTTCGGAATGACAACGGGAAAGAACGTTCGCAATGACAACGGGAAAGAACGTTCGCAATGACAGCGGTCACGCCTCCGGCGCCTCGTAGACGATCCGCCCGTCCACCATGGTCAAAACGGCCCGGCCGGTGACCGGCCAACCGTCGAAGGGGCAGTTGCGGCTCAGGCTGGCGAAGCGCTCGGCATCCACGGTCCAGGTCCGCTGGGGATCGATGACGGTGATGTCGGCCGCCCCACCGGGGATCAACCCGCAGGGCAGCCCGAAAACCCGGGCCGGCGTCACGGTGAGCTTGGCGATGAGATCGGTCAAAGGCAAGACCCCGTCGGCCACCAGTCGCAGGCTCAGAGGCAAGGCCGTTTCCAGGCCGATGATCCCGTTGGCGGCCTGGTCGAACTCCACCTCTTTTTCCAGGATGCTGTGGGGGGCATGATCGGTGGCGATGGCGTCCAGGGTGCCGTCGGCCAGGGCTTGGCGCACCGCCTGCCGGTCGGCCGCGGTGCGCAGCGGCGGGTTCATCTTGGCCCGGGTGTCGTACTCGGCCACCGCTTCCTCGGTGAGGGTGAAGTAGTGCGGCGCCGTCTCGGCGGTCACCCGCACGCCGCGGTCCTTGGCGGCCCGGATGGCGGCGATGGACTCGGCGCAACTCACATGACAGATGTGCAGCCGTGCCCCGGTAAGCTCGGCCAGGGCGATGTCGCGCATCACCATGATGCTTTCCGCCGCGTTGGGAATCCCCGCCAACCCCAGACGGGTGGCCACCACCCCTTCGTTCATCACCCCGTCGCCCGCCAGGTCCAGCTCTTCGCAGTGGCTGACGATGGGCATGTCGAAGCCCCGGGCGTACTCCATGGCCCGGCGCATCATCCGGCTGCCCACCACCGGTCGACCGTCGTCGGAAAACGCCACCGCGCCGGCCTCCTTCAGCTCGGCGAACTCGCTGAGCTGCTCCCCCTTCAAGCCCCGGGTGATGGAGGCTACCGGGTAAACCCGGGCCAAGCCGGCGGCCCGGGCGCGATCGAGGATGAAACGGGTCACCTGGGCGTTGTCGTTGACGGGATTGGTGTTGGGCATGGCACAAACGGCGGTGAATCCGCCCGCCACCGCCGCCGCGGCCCCGCTGGCGATGGTTTCCTTGTACTCGTGGCCCGGCTCCCGCAAATGCACGTGGACATCGATCAACCCCGGCACCACCAGGCAATTCCGTGCATCGATGACCTGGTCGGCCGCTTCGCTGTCCGGTGGGCCCACGGACCGGATTTTCCCGTTTTCCACCACCACGTCGCCCACGGTGTCGATCCGGCCCGGATCGATGATCCGGCCGCCGCTAATCCTGATTCTCATTGCGCGTCCCTCCGGCCACCAGCAGCAGCAAGGCCATGCGTACCGCCACCCCGTTGGCCACCTGGTCCAAGATCACTGAAAACGGGCCATCGGCCACCTCCGGCGCCAGCTCCACCCCGCGGTTGACGGGGCCCGGGTGCATGATGAGCACATCTCTCCCGGCCTTTTCCAGCCGCCGGCGGTTGAGCCCGTAAACCCGCGCGTACTCCCGTTCGCTGGGAAAAAGCCCCGCCTGCTGGCGTTCCTTCTGGATGCGCAGCAGCATCACCACATCCGCGCCGGAGATGGCCTCGTCCACATCCCCGGTCACCGAGACGCCGTAGGTTTCAATCCCCTTGGGAATCATGGTGGGCGGCCCGCAGAGGACCACCTCGGAGCCCATCTTGACAAACCCCTCGCAGTTGGAACGGGCCACCCGGCTATGGGTAATGTCGCCGATGATGGCGATGCGCAGGCCGTCCAGCCGCCCTTTGTGCTGGCGCACGGTGAGCATGTCCAGCAGGGCCTGACTGGGATGGGCATGGCGGCCGTCGCCGGCGTTGATCACGCCGCAGCGCACGTGGCGGGCGATGAGATGCGGCGCCCCGGCGCTGGAATGCCGGATCACGATGGCATCGGGGGCCATGGCGTCGAGGTTTCTGGCCGTGTCGATGAGGGTCTCTCCCTTGACGAGACTGCTGGTGCTCTTGGAAAGCGACAGACTGTCGGCGGAAAGGCGTTTGGCGGCGACATCGAAGGACGTTTTGGTGCGGGTACTCGGTTCGTAGAAGAAATGCACCACGGTCTTGCCGCGAAGGGTGGGCACCTTCTTGATGGGGCGGCTGGAAATTTCCCGCATCTGCACGGCGGTATCGAGGATCAACTCGATTTCAGCGACGGACAGCGATGCGATGTCCAGGATATCTTTGTGCGTGAGTTGCATAGCCCTCCTGCCGCGTTGCGCACTCTCTGGTATCCGCCCAGAAATGAGGATTTCTTCGTGAGATACGGCGGGTACCCGATTTAAACCGGAAAGATAGCAGCGCTATTTCGAGGATTTAAATCCTGGCGTCCAACGCCGAGATCGTGGAAAAAACCATTTATGGATGGACACGCTCTATGAAATGATGGTCCCGATACGATCCCACCGAACCCAACGCCAAAAGGAAAGCCATTGGGCGCCGCCGGGAAAATGTTCCTTATCCCACGACCAGTAGATGATGAAGGCCTCCCCCTTGACATCACGCAAGTCCACGAAGCCCCAAAATCGGCTGTCATAGCTGTGATCGCGGTTGTCTCCCATCACGAAAATCTTGCCCGGCGGCACGGTGATCGGATCCATGTTGTCCCGTGGCTGGAAGGCCTTGGGCAGCACGCGTGGATCCTTGTAGATCGCGTAGTTTTCTTCCACCACGGACCCGTTGACGAAAAGCTGTTTGTCGCGAATGGCCACCGTGTCGCCTTCGACGGCGACGGTACGCTTGATGAAATCCTTGTCCGGATCCTCGGGGTAGCGGAAGACGACGATGTCTTTTCGCTCCGGCCGGGAAATCGGAATCAGGGGGGTGCCGATCAAGGGCAATTTGATCCCGTAGATGAATTTGTTGACCAGGATGTGATCCCCGATCTGCAGGGTCTCTTTCATCGAGCCGGAAGGAATTTTGAACGCCTGGACGACGAAGGCCCGGATGAACAGGGCCAACAGAACGGCGATCACGATGGCCTCGATGTTTTCCCGCAGCCGTCCCTTGGGCGGTGCGGTGGATTTTTTTTCCACAGCCGAATCCGGATTCAAGATGTTTTTACCCGTTTGAAATTGAGTTCCCTAGGTGGCGGCGGTGAACAGCGCCAACCCCAAGCGCAGCACCAGATTTCCCACCACACCGGCCGCCACATCGTCGGCCACCACCCCGAGGCCGCCGGGCAGCTTCTCCAACCGCCGGATTCCCAAGGGCTTGGAAATATCCAGCAACCGAAAGAGCACAAACCCCGCCAGCACCACCGCAACATCCATCGGCATGCCGTAAAGGGTGACCACCATGCCGGCGATCTCGTCGATGACGATGCACCCCGGGTCCTTGGTTCCCAGAATCCGGACGCTGCGATCGGCAATCCAGACGGAAAAAAGGATAAAAAGAATCGCCGCCGCGGTGGCCGCGGTCATGGACAGCGGCGCCAGGGCAAGGCACAAAACAATCCCCGCGACGCTGCCGAAAGTGCCCGGAGCCACGGGGATTTTGCCGATCATCAACCCGGTGCCCAAAAAGAGCACCGCCTTTTGGACGAACGTCATGAAACGTGTCTATCTTGCCGGCCTGGCATTGTCAAGGCGCCGAGACGCGCATCGATGCCGGTCTCCCGATTTCCGCCTACTTCATGCCGCGCTCACCGCGAATGGCGTCGTAGGCCTCCTGGATTTCGCGAAACTTCTCTTCGGCAAAACGGGTGAATTCCTCGGGCAACCCCTTCCCGGCGATCTTGTCCGGGTGAAATTCGCTGACCTTGCGCCGATACTGCCGCTTGATCTCCTCATCGCTGTCCCCGGGCGTTGCCCCCAAAATGGCGTAATGGCGATCCACCGCCCGCTGGTAACGGGCCTTGATGCGCTGGAGCTGCTCGGGGCTGAACCGAAAAATGGCCGCCGCTTCCTTGATCAGATGCTCCTCGGAAGACGTGATCCGCCCGTCGGCCAGGGCCACCCGAAACAGGATGTCGAGGAGCAAATCAAGCATCTGGGGTCGGCTCTGGAACTGACGATAGAACTGCTGAGCAAAATCTCCGAAAGATTCCGGCGCATTGAGAGCGGTGTGGAAGATGTTCATCCCGATGCGTCGGCTCTGCGGGTCCAGGTTCAAATCGCTCACCATGAACCGTTCCACCGAGTCGAGCTCTTCAGCCGTCACCGGCCCGTCGGCCTTGGCCATCTTGGCCAGCATGGAGAAGGTGGCGACAAAAAAGGTGAACTGGGCCGTGTCGGTAGCCGACATCGATGGCGGGCCCTCGATCTGTTCCGCCGCGTTGTTCACATCGAAGGCATGTCCGAAAACCGCTCCGGCAACGGCCCCCAGAGGGCCGCCGATGGCAAACCCGATGGTCCCGCCGACAATCTTGCCCAATACGCCCATCGTCGATCCTTTCCGCCTCCCCGCCGGTGAATGCCGGCTTCCGCATTGTTCCCGATGCGCCGGCCGACTGCCGGGCAAACCGGCCACACTATAGCGCAAACGCGTCATGGCGCAACCGAAAAAGCCGCCCCCTCATCGGGTTGCGGCTCTGCGGCACTCCCACTGCCCTGGCAGGCTTTGAGTTTAATTCTCAAGCCGGCCCTTCATTTGACCACCCTGAGCCGGTGGCTCCGGCGGAGTCTCCGGGCCAGATCTTCAAGGATTGCCGCACTGGCCTCCTCGGTAGCCTGAATCGGACGGCCCAGCCGCCCTTCAATGTCTTTCAACAGCTTGTCATTGCCTTGGGCCAAGCCGAAGATGTCTCGTATCCAAGCGCCCAGACCGAGATGGATCTCCCCCAGCGCATCATGGTCCATTCGGGCGATTTTCACCCGGTGGACCAAGGGCAGATGTTGCTCCAGGAACCCAACCGCCGCCTCGACGGTTTCAGGCCAATTCGATACTCTCCGGGCCAGATCTTCCAGGTGCAGCGCCCCGGCATTTGAACCGGAATCGGCTCCCAGGGTATCCAGAACGAAAAGCCCCCAGATGGCCTGGTAAACCTCGTTGTAAAGGGCCGGATCCTTGGACGCCTTGGCGCCGGCCACGTTGAGCACCCGCACGCCCTCTGTGATGACCCACCGGTGCAACTCGCTGGATGCCTTCAACGCGTGCATGCGATCCAGGTCGATGTGAAGATGAGGCTTGTTGTGCTTTCGGGCCAATTCGGCCGTCAGCCTGGAGCCCCCCGTCAGCGGGCCGTGGGAAAAAATCACCGTGCCGTCGGAATCCAGTACGTTCTGCTCGGTCCGACCGGCATAGCTGGCAGTGGGCATCTCGATGAGCTGATACCTGTCGGCCAGAGGGCCGTCTTCGGTGATCCGTCCTTTGGGAATCCAGCCGCCGTGGTCGATGCCCAACTCGATGGCCGCATCCAGGGCGGCCTGGTCGGCACCGGTCTGACCACCGGATATGATTTTGACGATCTGCATCATGGTGCCAGTCCCTACCGTGGCTTGCGTTCCGTTGACAGCTCCCTCCGCCCCAACCCCACCGTTGATCTGCCATGTTTGCCATTGAGCCTACCACGAGGGCCAACGGACCACAATACGCTTCAGAATCCCGGGCAGGGTCTCGTCAAAGTCGGGGTTCCGTCACTTTTTTTGCCGAATGGCACCGTTTTCCGCCGATCTTCTCAACCGCGGATGCCTCACCGACGTTGGGCATGAGATGGGGAAATTCAAGTGTCAAGTGAGCTAAAGTGACTAAAGTGAGTTAAAGTGAACTAAAGTGACTAAAGTGAACTAAAGTGAAGGAATCCTGGCAGTTATATAAAAACCGGAGCAAAGCGACGCCACCACTTTAGTCACTTTAGTCACTTTAGTCACTCGTAATTTTAGTCACTCAGAAAAGCGTCAGCGACGAGGGATTTGCAGTTGAAAACACAGACGGGAGCATGGCCTAAACCGGAAAAAACCCTCCAAAGGATCATCGCCAAACTTTGACGGGGCCCCGGAATCCCGGGTCGAATTCCTTCGAAGTTCTGCGATTTTCATTACAAATCCGGTGTGATCCAACCGATGACGGTGAAAGGGGGATGGGTTTAATTGACGGTGGGGGTCACGAAGACCGCGGGCGACGCCGCAACCGTTCCGGGCGCAGATAGGCGATCCAGTAAACACCGGCCACAAGGAGGGTCCCCCCCACGATGTTGCCGGCACTGACGGCCAGGATGTTTCTGGCGGCCCCGATGATCGACACCACGCCTTTTTCATCCAAGGCCAGACCGAAAGGCAGAAAAAACCAATTGGCGATGGAGTGCTCCAACCCCATGGCAACGAACGCGGTGATGGGAAAGAGAATGCCGAGAATCTTGTCGGTGACGCTGCGGGCGCCGATGGCCAGCCAGACCGCCAAACATACGAGGGTGTTGCAGAGGATACCCCGCGCAAAGGCTTCCACAAGGGAGAGATTGGCCTTGGCGGCGGCGATTTGAACCGCGCTCTGGCCCACGGCGCCGCCGCCCAATCCGGCGACGCCGCACCAGCTGACGATGAGTACCGTGACGAGGCAACCCGTCACATTGCCGATGTAGGCCAACAACCAGTTGCGCACGACGTCTCTGGCACCGATGAGCCGGCTGGCCCAGGCCATGGCGATGAGGTTGTTGCCGGTGAACAGCTCGGCGCCGGCCACCACCACGAGAATCAGCCCCAAACTGAAGCAGGCGCCGCCGATAACCCGTGATACCCCGAATCCGAGGTGGCTGTCGGTCACCGCCACCGTGAAAAAGAGCGCCCCGTAGGAGATGAAAGCCCCCGCCAGTCCGGCCAACACCAGCAGCGTGATGGCATTGGTCCTCGCCTTGGCGACCCCGAGGCCTTCGACCTTGCGGGCAATTTCCTGTGGTGGATAGGCATCGCCGATGGTGGTGGTGGTTTCTTTTTCCATCTTTCAGCCCCTGCCTTCTGGTGGGGAAAAAAGGCAACGATCACGGAACCTACGGTCGAAAGGGGCACCGCGATGCCGAGCATCAAATCGATCAGTCCGCTGCCGGACCGATAACCGTGAGCACCGGGCAGGTCGCCAGACGGATGACTTTCTCGGCCACCGATCCAAAAACGAACCGCCGCCATCCCGTCCAGCCGTGGGTGGCGATGACCAACAGATCCACCCCTTCCTTTTTGGCCAGGGCCACGATTTCATCCGCCGGGCTGCCGTAGACCACGAACTGCCGTTTGTTGATTTCGGCGGCAATCTTTTCGGCGACGATCTGTTTCAGGAATTCGGTGGCATTGCGCATCATTTCCTTTTCGAATTCTTCCCGCATGTACCCGGCACTCTCGGCGGCTACGGCGGGGTGAATCGGCGCAACGACGGTCACCAGGAGCAGTTCGGCACCGAAATGCCTGGCCATCTCCTCTGCGGTGGCGACCCCCTTGAGGGACGGTTCACTGAAATCGGTGGGACACAGAATCTTGCGAATCGGTAGCATGGTGTCCTCCTTATTAAATTGGTCGTCGGGTTTGCGTATCGGTGCGAGGCCCGGGGGGGACATGCCCGAATTTCATTTAACCTTGATCTCAACGGATTTCTTTTTGGCCGCTTCCGCTTTCGGCAGCGTTATTTTGAGGACGCCTTTCTTGAAGGATGCCTCCACCTTGTCGGCCTGGACCTCAACCGGCAGCCGAAAAGACCGCTGGAAGGTACCTGCATATCTTTCAATATAATGGTGGTGCTCGTCCTTTTCCTCCTTTTCCTTTTTCTTTTCCCCCTTGATGGTCAACAAATCCCCCGAAAGGCTGACGTTGACATCCTTTGCCTCCAGCCCCGGCAATTCAGCCTTGATCAAAAGACTGTCCTCGGTTTCGGAAATGTCCACCGACGGCGACCATTCCTCCGGAAAGCCTCTTGCCAGAGCTTTTTCACCGAAAAAGCGATCCCACAGGCCATCCATCTCCTTGCGCAGTGAACTGAGTTCGCCAAACGGTTTCCAAGGCATAATTTCCATGGGCCCCACCTCCTTTGTGGCAACTCCCCCGGGCTGCGACGCACGGCATCAATCGATAAATCAATAATCAATATTTATGCCAAGGATATTTTTTTCCTCTCCGCGGGCAGAGTGGCGCGCCAAACAAGCGTCCCCCGGATTCACCCGCCTCACCCCATGCCGTGGTCAAGCCGCAACGCCGCGACGAGGAATTGCGCGGCCATGGCAAGCCACCCGCGTCACCAATGCAAAATCAACCTGTCAGCTATTTTTTCGCCATGTAAAGATTCCGTTTACCGGCCGGGAGGCTACCCGGCAAGGATTGCTCCCGGGGGTAGAAAAATCCGGGAAGCGACAAAACTGTCGTCATGGTGGCTGATTACGCTACGGAACAACAATTGGAAGCCGGAAATGATGAATGGATGCGGAGAACGATCCTGCACTGTCTGGAACGTTACTTAAACGTTAATTCTGTTTTGCTAACGCTACCCCACAGGCCCGTGGGGCGTTTGCTCTTGAACTATTTTTTCAAACGCGATGCTTTCACCACCACAGGAATGCATCTATTCCTTGCCAGGTTGACAACTCATGATTCAAAACCCAGCGGCCGCGGTTTCCTCCGTTGTGGTTTCCCAGGGCAAGGCCCCCTGCTCAATGGCGACGAGGAGACTGTGCAGAAAGGTCGGCCAAATCCAGTCGGTGTGAGCGCCGGCCGGCAGATACCGGGCATCGATGCGCAACGGATCACCGCTGTCGTCCATCTCGATGAGGCGCTGGATTTCCGCGTAAGGCACCCAGGCCCAGGGCCCCCGCTCGTTGTAGACGAAATCGTTGGACGGCAGAACGGCTTCGGCGATGGCCTCCGGCAAAACATGGCCCACCTCGACGAAGAATTGGGCGAAACGACCGTCATATACCGGCTGCTGGTTTCCGATGGCCGCCAAAATCACCCCACGGTGAAAATAGCCCCGGGTCTCTTCCTCGGTTTCCCGGGCCGCCGTCTGGGCGGGGTTTTCACCCAGCTCATGCTTGCCGCCGAAAGATCCCCAGCCCCGGGTCGAAGGCGGCCGGTGATCGGCCAGGAGCAGGAAAACGCCCTGGTCGGTGTGGGTGTAAAGGACGGTTCCGGCCGGCCGCCCGGCGGTACATCCGCCCGCTGCGACGCCGGTTGCCAGCAGAAAAACCATTACAACGCCAATGAACGCCCGAATCTTCAACATTCCGATATCTCCTGGTGAACGGCTATTCCCCATCGACCTTAGCCGGACCAACCGGTCCCGCCGGATTGGGCTTCTCTTTTACAGAAAAGAAGCCGAAGATGAAAGTGGCACCGGCATTGAATCGAAAATTGAATCAGAAAAAAAAGCGGACCCTCAGTGAGCGGATAGCGGCACCGAATGAAAAAACCGCTTTCCGATCTAGCAGGGACAAAAAATCACTCGCTTGACGAAAGCCCCCGAACTGGATAAATATTAATTATCAATTGAAAATTTCGGGGGATCTCAGCGATGACGAAGACACGACGGATGGCCTCGATCTGCGCTGTTCTCTCTTTTTGCGCTGGTTGCAGCGGGCTGTTACCGAGTTCCAAGCTCGACACGAGGACGATCTGGACTTCCTATGATGAAGCCAAGACCTCTTTTGACGCCATCATCCCCTACCATCATCAAGGCGGCGGGCTGGTGAGCCGTTCAACGACAACAGCTTGCGCCGATCCCTAGCAGAGAACAGGACATCCGATGACCGAAGACCACATTCGCAGGGAAGTACTGGCACTGATTCAACAGATCGCTCCGGAGGCGGATCTGAATCATCTCGATCCCACGGCGCGGTTCCGTGACCAGTTCGATTTCGATTCCGTCGATTTCGTCAATTTCGCCGCCGGCCTGCAAGAACGATTGAAGGTGAGCATTCCCGAGCAGGACTACCCCCGGCTCGCGACCCTGGAAAGCGCCGTATCCTATTTGACGTCGAGAACAACGCCGTAGCGCTTCCGCCTCTTTTTGCGAGGAACCCCCCGCGGTCAGGCTGCACGGAAGAGATCCCTCGCAGAGGTTCGGGACGTCCTTCCGCAATCTCGTTCCGATGAACATGGATTCCGGGTCAAGCCCGGAATGAAGGAAAAAACATCACAACGGCAACGTCACGATGGCCACATCGGGCTCTCTTGGGTCATACTTCTTTTTGAAACCGAAGGCTTGGCAGAGCTTCAGCATGGGGCGGTTGTCCACCAGCACGTCTCCGAAGAGTTCCGCGATACCGCGTTTTCTGGCGTAATCGATGATGCGCCGCATCAGCATCGGTCCCAACCCCATACCGGTGAAATCGCGACGAATCAGGATGGCGAATTCCGCCCGCTGGTTGTCGGGATCCGCCGCCAGGCGAACCACCCCGTAGAGCATCGGTTCCGCCTGGACCCCGGGGTCGGTGAGCACCAGGGCCATTTCCCGGTCGTAGTCAATCTGGGTGAGCCGTGCCGCCATGTCGTGGGAGAGGATCTTCATGGCATGCAGGAACCGCAGGCGGATCTCGTCCTTGGAGAGCCGGGCGAACAACCCCTGGAGGGCCGGCTCGTCCTCCGGTCGGATGGGTCGCAGGAACAGTTCCTGGCCGTCGGGGAGCACGAGGGTTTCCTCGAGCGCCTTGGGATAGGGGCGAATCGCCAGCCGCTGGGCGGCCGGCATCGCCGATGGGGCCACCTTGATGCGGGCGTCCAGGGCCACCACGCCTTGGGCATCGGCCAACAGCGGATTGATGTCCAGTTCGGCGATCTGATCCAGGTCGCAGATCATCTGCGACACCTTGACCAGGGTCAGGGCGATGGCATCCACGTCCGCCGCCGGCTTGCCGCGATAGGCCTCCAGCAGGCGGCGCACCCGGGTACGCCGCATCATTTCATGGGCCAGTCGCAGGTTCAACGGCGGCAGGCCAATGGCCTTGTCGCCGATGACTTCCACCGCCGTGCCCCCGTGGCCGAAAAGCATCACCGGGCCGAACTGGGCGTCGTCCACCATGCCGACAATCAGCTCCACCGCGTCGGGACGGTGGATCATCGGTTGGACGGTAAACCCGGAAATTTTCGCCTGGGGCAGCTTTTCGGCGATGCGCTTCCGCATCGCTTCGGCGGCCGCCCTCACCGCCTCGGGCGAAGTGAGGTTCAACGCCACGCCCCCGGCGTCGGATTTGTGAACAATATCCGCCGACAGGATCTTCAAGGCCACCGGTGCCGCCATCCCGGCGGCGATGTCCGCCGCCGCATCGGGGGAAACCGCTTCCCGCGTCGGCACCACCGGAATCCCGTAAGCGGCCAGAACGGCTTTGGCTTCGGCTTCGGAAAGCCACGAGCGGCCGGCGGACAAGGCCTTCTCCAGAAGGGAGCGGGCTTGGTCGGTTTTCGGCGCGAAAGCCTCCGGGATATTGGGTGGGGTTTCCATCAGGGTCTGCTGGCTCCGCCGGTAACGCACCATCTGCATGAACCCGCGCACCGCGTCGGTGGGCGTGTCGTAGCTGGGGATCTTGTGCTCGGCGAAAAGCGCCCGGGCCTCGCGGGCCGATTCGATTCCCAGCCAACTGGTGAAAATTCCCCGGCCGCTCACCTTGGGACCGGCTTCCTTCAGCGTATCGACCACCGCCCGGGCCGCTTCGGTGCTCGAAGCCACCGCCGTGGGGCAGTTCAGCACCAGCAGGGCATCCACGCCCTTGTCGTCCAGCAACGCCTGCAATGCCGCGGTGTAGCGATCCGGCGGTGCGTCGCCGATGATATCCACCGGGTTGCCGTGGGACCAGGTCTTGGGCAGCACCTGGTTCAGGCGATGAACGGTTTCCGGCGCCAGCTCGGCCAGGCGTCCCTTCTTGTCCATGAGCACATCGGTGGCCAGCACGCCCATGCCACCGCCGTTGGTCACAATGGCCAGTCGGTCACCGTGGAACGGCCGGGACATGGCCAAGGTCTCTACGCTGTCGAAGAGGGCCTGCATGTCCATCACCCGCAGCATGCCGGCCCGGGCGAAGGCGGCGTCGTACACCTCGTCGGCCCCGGCCAGGGCACCGGTGTGAGAGGCGGCGGCCCGGGCGCCTTCGCGGTGGCGGCCGGCCTTGACCACTACCACCGGTTTCATCCGGGCCGCGGCCCGGGCCGCGGACATGAACTTGCGGGCATGGGTGATGTTTTCGATGTAGAGCAGGATCGCCTTGGCGCTGAAATCGTTGGCCAGGTAGTCGAGCATATCCCCAAAATCGACGTCGGACATGTTGCCCACGGAAACGAAGTGGGAAAAGCCGATTCCCCGGGAGGTGGCCCAATCGAGCATTGAGGTTTGCACCGCCCCCGACTGGGCGACAAAGGCGATGTTTCCCCGCAAGGGTTGAACATGACCGAAGCTGGCGTTTAGCCCCACCGCCGGCACCATGATCCCCAGACAGTTGGGCCCCACGATGCGCAGCAGGTGGGGGCGGGCCGCTTCGAGCATCTGCGTGCACAGGTTTTTCCCCGCTTCGGCGCCAAGTTCACTGAAACCGGCGGAAATCACCACCGCCGCCCGGCTGCCCCGATCCCCGAGCCGCTGGATCAACGACGGCACCGTGTCCGGTGGGGTGGCGATGATGGCCAGATCCGGCGCCTTGGGCAGGCGCTCCACATTCCGATAGGCGGTCAGGTTCTCGATGGTCTTGTACTTCGGATTGACGAAAAAGATGTCACCTGCAAAGCCACCGCGGACCAGGTTACGGGCGATTACGGCCCCGATGCGTCCCGGTTTCTGGCTGGCGCCCACCAAGGCGACGGAGGAAGGATTGAAGAGAAACTCGAGGTTGCGGACCGTCATGGCAGCACTCCATATTTTTGATGCGTTATGGTTGGGGAACCATCTCCCGGCGATATCTCCGAGAACGGCATGTCATCCCCAATATGGCTTGGGATGCTCTTATTACGTTTGATGCCGCGCTTGCCGTAAAGGCGGGTTCTTGTGACCTAGGAGCTGGCCCTGCCCGCGAAAACAGCCACCCCCTTGAAAACCGCCCCGCCAAAAAACAAATCGTTCAAACCCATACGGCATCCCAAAACGAATAATCCATGATCCGCTTCACAAGTCCAGCACGAACGGGATTGAATACCACGTACCGGGCAACTTGACGCAGATCCTCATCGGCGCGCAAGGCGTGGTCGTGAAAGGCTTTCTGCCATAAAGGACCCTCCGTCCCAATTGAAAGATTTGCCTGGCGCGCACTGGATGGTTTGAGGCGGTTAGCCACCTTGCTCAGTGAATCCCGCGTGCCAAGCTGCACGAGCCAGTGGACATGGTCCGGCATCAGAACCCAGGCGAGCATCGTTGCATCGCCAAGAATGGCGCGATCCTCGAAGCAGCACGCCGCAGCGCAACCCGCCTGAAAGTCGAGAAAAATGGGCTTTCGCATCGATGTTGCCGTCGTCACCAGGTAGACATGATGGGGCAGCGATACCCGGCCCCATCGTAGCGACTGATTACCTGGGGTTTTCACATGTCGCCACGGGCCATGACCGCGGTTTCGGCATCCTCTTCCACGATTAACGACGTGTTCAGTCATTTTCCTGCCAGCGCTCGATCATCCATTGCCCTGATAGGGGTCGGGGAGGGCGACGGCCCTTCCCGACCCCTATCATCATACAATCATCAGCGCTAAATCATTCCGGAAAACGGGGAAAATGCCGCTCTTGGCAAAATAGGCCCACCGGGTCGAAATCCGCAAGGGAAAAAGGGGCCGCATCGCGTCCCGACGCGCTTGTGCACCACGCGAAGATGCAATCCCGCGGGAATCCGTTTCCGATTTTCATGCCGACGGACAGCCGCACCACCCCAACGATTTGACACCCCATCGGATCTTTGCAATAGTTCAACCACTCCCCGTTGCGCCACCTGCTTCGAACCCTTTTCGAGCGAGGTGAGAACGTGCACTGGCCTGCCATTCAGAAGTCCCCGGCGTCCTGGAAGGTCCCGCCGAACCTGCTTGACTATGGCGACACCGTCGCCGCCTTTTCCTGGGACGCAATCCGCGCCGAGTTGCAGGGCCTTCCCCAAGGCCGAGGACTCAACATCGCCCACGAGGCCGTCGATCGCCATGCCGACGGGCCCCTGGGCGAACGCACGGCGATCCAATGGCTCGGCGCCGATGGCAATGCCAGCGCCGTTTCCTACCGTGAACTCAAGCGCCTGACCAACCGATTCGCCAATGTGCTTCATGCCCTCGGCATCGCCAAAGCCGACACGGTGGGCGTTCTGGCGGGCCGGATTCCTGAGCTGTACATCGCCGCTCTGGGTACGCTGAAACACACCAGCGTCTTTTGCCCCCTTTTTTCCGCCTTCGGCCCGGAGCCGATCTTTCAGCGTCTCAGCCGGGGAGACGCCAAAATTCTGGTCACCTCTGAAGCCCTTTTCCGGCGCAAGGTCGATGTGCTGATGGACCGCCTACCCGCCCTCCAGAACGTGCTTCTGGTGGACGCCGACGACCATCGCTCCGGGCGGCTCCTGTCGCTGCCCCGGCTCATGGCCGAGGCCTCCGAAGATTTCGTCATCCCTCCCACCAGCCCCGAGGATATCGCGGTGCTGCACTTCACCAGCGGCACCACCGGGATGCCCAAGGGGGCCCTGCACGTCCACGGCGCCGCCCTCACCCACTACATGACCGGCAAGTTCGTGATGGATTTTCACGCCGACGACGTCTTCTGGTGCACCGCCGATCCCGGTTGGGTCACCGGCACGAGCTACGGGATCATCGCGCCACTGCTCCACGGCATCACCAACATCGTCGATGAGGTCGATTTCGATGCCGTGCGCTGGTGTCGCATCCTGGAATCCGAGAAGGTGAGCGTCTGGTACACGGCCCCCACGGCGATCCGCCGCTTCATGCGCATGGGGATCGATCCGGCGCAGGCCTACGACCTGAGCCGCCTGCGCCTGGTGCACAGCGTGGGCGAGCCATTGAACCCCGAGGCGGTGATCTGGGGGGTAAAAGCGCTGGGCCTGCCGATCCACGACAACTGGTGGCAGACGGAAACCGGCGGCATCATGATCGCCAACTTTCCCTCCATGGAGATCCGTCCCGGCTCCATGGGCAGGCCCCTGCCGGGGATCGAAGCGGCCATCGTGGAGCGGGTGGGCGAAAACGAAGTCCGTGTGATCGAAGCGCCGGACGTTCAAGGCGACTTGGCCCTGCGGCCCGGATGGCCGTCCATGTTCAGGAGCTACCTCCACGACGAGGCGCGTTACCAAAAATGTTTTGTCGGCGGCTGGTACCTCACCGGGGACCTGGCCCGACGCGACGCGGACGGCTACTTCTGGTTCGTGGGCCGCGCCGACGACATCATCAAGACCTCTGGTCACATGGTGGGCCCCTTCGAGGTGGAAAGCACCCTGATGGCGCACCCCGCCGTGGCCGAGGCCGGCGTCATCGGCAAGCCGGATCCCCTCATCGGTGAACTGGTCAAGGCCTTCGTCTCCCTCAAGCCGGGTTTTGCCCCCGACGATGCTCTGCGCCTGGAGCTGATCGGTTTCGCCCGCAAGCGGCTCGGCTCGGCCGTGGCCCCCAAGGAAATCGATTTCAAGCCGGACCTGCCCAAAAACAAGGCGGGCAAAATCATGCGGCGGCTGCTCAAGGCCCGGGAGCTGGGCCTGCCCGAAGGCGACCTGTCGACCCTGGAGGAATCCCGATGAAACCCAAGCGAACCGGCAAACCCGAGGCAGCCGCGGTGGACCGCGACCATGCCTTGCACCTGCTCCGCGCCATGACCCGCATCCGCCGGCTGGAAGAGAAGTGCGCCGAGCTTTACAGCGCCATGAAAATCCGGGGTTTTCTCCATCTCTACGATGGCCAAGAGGCGGTGGCGGTGGGGGTGATGCAGGCCCTGACGCCGGAGGACGCCGTGGTGGCCACCTACCGCGAACACGCCCATGCGCTGATTCGGGGCGTTTCGGCGGGATCCATTCTGGCGGAGATGTACGGCAAGCAGGAAGGCTGCAGCCGGGGCCGGGGGGGCTCCATGCATCTCTTCGACCAAGAAACGAGATTCTACGGGGGCAACGCCATCGTGGGCGGCGGTCTGCCCATCGCCGTGGGCCTGGCCCTGGCCGACAAGATGCAGGGCCGGGTCCGGGTCACCTGCTGCTTTTTCGGCGAAGGCGCCGTGGCCGAGGGCGAGTTTCACGAAAGCCTCAACTTGGCGGTGCTGTGGCAGGTGCCGGTACTCTTCGTGTGTGAAAACAACCTCTACGCCATGGGCACGGCCCTCGAATTCGAACATGCCGTCACGGACATCGCCCGCAAGGCGGCCTGCTACGATCTACCGTCCACGGCGGTGGACGGCATGGATGTGCTGGCGGTGGAGACGGCGGCCGCACGGGCGGTGGCCGCGGTACGCGCCGGTGAGGGCCCCCAGTTCCTGGAATGCCGCACCTACCGTTTTCGTGCCCATTCCATGTACGACGCGGAGCTGTATCGCTCCAAGGACGAAGTCCGGCAGTGGAAAAAACGCGGCCCCATCGCCACCTTCACCCAGAAGATGAAGCGGCGGGGGCGCCTGGCGGACGCCGATGTAAAAGCCATCGAGGGTGAGGTGGCCCGGGAAATCGAGGGGGCCGTGGCCTTTGCCGAGGCCTGCACCTGGGAACCCGTCGAAGATGCCACCCGGTTCGTCTACTCGGAAGGGAGGATGCCATGATCGACGGCGAGCAGGCCCTTCGAACCATTACCTACCGGGAGGCGGTGCGGGAAGCCCTCCGGGAGGCGCTGCAAAAAGACGAGCGGGTCTTTCTCATGGGGGAGGATGTGGGCCGCTACGGCGGGTGCTTCGCGGTGAGCAAGGGCTTGCTGGAAGCCTTCGGCCCGGAACGGATTCGCGATACCCCCCTGTCGGAATCCGGGTTCGTGGGGGCCGGGATCGGGGCGGCCCTGGGAGGGATGCGACCCATCGTGGAGGTGATGACGGTCAACTTCAGCCTGCTGTGCGCCGACCAGATCATCAACAACGCCGCCGTCTACCTCTACATGTCCGGTGGCCAGTTCAACGTTCCCCTGGTCATCCGCCTGGCCACCGGCGGCGGCCGCCAACTGGCCGCCCAGCATTCGCGCAGCCTGGAGGGCTGGTATGCCCATATCCCCGGCATCAAGATCCTCAGCCCGGCCACGGTGGAAGACGCCCGGGGCATGCTCTGGACGGCGCTGCAGGATCCGGACCCGGTGCTCATCTTCGAAAACAGCGGCCTGTACAACATGGAAGCCACCCTGGGCGCCGATGCCGGGCCGGTGGATATCCACCAGGCCCGGGTGCGCCGCGCCGGCCGGGACATCAGCATCATCACCTACTCGGCAAGCCTTTACAAGGCGCTGGAAGCCGCCGAAACCCTGGCCAAGGAGGGGATCGAGGCGGAAGTGATCGATTTGCGCACGCTGCGCCCCCTGGATGAACGGACGTTTCTGGAGTCGGTGGCCCGGACCCACCGCGCGCTGATCGTGGACGAGGGGTGGCGCAGCGGCGGCATTTCCGCCGAGATCGCCAGCCGCATCATGGAAGGCGCCTTCTACGAGCTGGACGCGCCCGTGGCGCGCCTGTGCAGCCAGGAGGCGCCCATGCCCTACGCCAAACACATGGAAGACGCGGTGCTGCCCCAGGCCGCCGGGATCGTGGATCTGGTCCGTCACATGGTGAATGCCCATGGCTGAATTTCGCATGCCCAGTCTGGGCTCGGATATGGAAGCGGGGACCCTCCTCGAATGGCGGGTCAAACCCGGCGACCGCGTTCGCCGGAGGGATGTCATCGCCGTGGTGGAAACCGAGAAGGCCGCCATCGAGATCGAAGTGTACGCGGACGGCATCGTCGAGCGGCTGCTGGTCCAGCCAGGGGAAAAGGTGCCGGTGGGAACGGTGATGGCCATCATCCGCACCGAGGCGGAGCCCGACACCCCGAGGCCCACCGCTTCCGAACCGGTTTCCCCGCCGGCCCCTGCCAAAGCAGCAACGCCCGAACCGATGGAGATTCAATTCCCAGCGGCCGACCGTCGAATCAAGGCGTCTCCCTACGCCCGCCGGTTGGCGGCCCACCGCGGCATCGATCTGGGCGCGGTCCAGGGGACCGGTCCCGGGGGCGCCATCAGTGCGGCGGACATCCAACGCGCCGTGCCGTCAGCGCCGGCCGAGGAAAAATCAAGGCCCGTTCCGGCCGGGGACAAACCGGCCGAAGGGCCCCACAGCGCCATGCGCCGGGCCATCGCCGCCGCCATGGCGCGATCCAAGAGAGAAATTCCCCACGCCTATTTTCAGACCCGCATCGATATGCAGCGGACCCTGGATTGGCTGGCGGCGGAAAATCTCAAACGTCCCATCCAGAACCGCATTCTGCCGGTCGTTCCGCTGATTCGCGCCGTGTCCCTGGCCTTGGAGGAAGTGCCGGAACTCAACGGGTTTTGGGTGGAAGGCCGGCATCGCATCGCCGAAGCCATCCACATCGGCTTTGTCATCAACCTGCGCCAGGGGGGATTGATCGCGCCGGCCCTGCTCAATACGGCGCAGAAGGGCGTGGATGAGCTGATGGCGGGCCTGCGGGACCTGATCACCCGAGCCCGTTCCGGAGGACTGCGCAGCTCCGAGATGACCGAGGCCACCATCACCATCACCAATCTGGGCGAGCGTGGCGTTGAAACGGTCTTTGGCATTATCTATCCGCCCCAGGTGGCCCTGGTCGGGTTCGGTAAAATCACCGACCAGCCCTGGTGCGAAAACGGCATGCTCGGGATCCGGCCGATCCTGACGGCCACCCTCTCGGCGGATCACCGGGCCGTGGACGGCCATCGTTGCGCCCTGTTTCTCGACGCCTTGAACCGCCGTCTCCAGGAGCCTTCGACCCTATGAACATCGACGAGATCAAACCGGTCATCTTCGGCATTCTCCGTGGCATCGCGCCCGAGTCGGACCCGAGCACGCTGGATCCGGACGAAAACATTCGCCAGGCACTGGATATCGACTCCTTCGACGCCCTGAATTTCTTCGTCCGCATCAACGACACTTTCGGCATCAGCGTTCCTGAATCGGATTATGGTCAGCTCAACACGATGTCCGAGATCCTCGGCTACCTCTCGAACCGCATGGAGTAATCGAGTTTCTCGGAGGAAAACGGGCCATCGGTACCGATATCCGCGGACCAGCGTCGTGTCTCACAGGAGACTCGCCATGAAAGAAGACTACCCCGCATACCACAAAAAACTGCGAAAGCTGGCGGCCGAATTGTCCCGGGATCTGCGCGGCCCCATGTCGGCCTTCGCCCAACTCAATGGCGCCACCACCGCCCCGGGGGCCTTGGATGCCAAGACGAAACAGCTCCTCGCCCTGGGGATCGCCATTTCCACCCAATGTCGGGGCTGCATCGCCTACCATGTCCACGATGCCATCCGGGCCGGCGCCAGCCGGGATGAAATCCTCGAGACCATGGGCGTCTCTATC
>Ga0265295_1003812_pt1 | contig 21187 bp, 21 predicted proteins | sample Munlansysbiofilm_FD_192503 | JGI IMG/M metagenome (GOLD analysis project Ga0265295, IMG submission 192503) | Leachate microbial communities from a municipal landfill in Southern Ontario, Canada - Methane capture system biofilm | ecosystem: Engineered > Solid waste > Landfill > Unclassified ...
TCAAGTTCTTCAAGTCCAGCATCTATTAATTCCATTTCTAAATCTTCAAGTTCATAATTACTTGGTTTATTAAATTCGAAAATTGCTTTTCTATCAAAGAAAAATTCTAAAGATCCAGTTGGAACTACTTGACCATTTGTTTTATTAAAATACATTTTGATATTTGCAACAGTTCTTGTATTATTATCCGTTGCAGTTTCAACAAATATTAAAACTCCGTGAGGTCCTTTTCCTTCAAAATTTACTTCAGAAAAGTTTGCAGAATCTTTTCCTGTTGCTCTTTTTATAGCTGCATCAATATTTGCTTTTGGCATATTTTCAGCTTTTGCATTTAAAATAGCAGTTCTTAATGCTGAATTCATTTCTGGATCTGGAACTCCTGATTTTGCTGCTACTTCAATAGCACGTGCAAGTTTTGGGAAAACTCTAGACATATTTCCCCATCTTTTCATTTTAGCCGCTTTTCTATATTCAAAGGCTCTTCCCATAATCACTCCCAATTTATTTTTCAAAATTTTTCGCTGATTATAGCAAGTTTGTAATAATATATATATAAATATAAAGCTTGTTTGTAAAATAATTTAAAAATAAGACTTAATACTTCTTTTCATAAACTTTCAATATAATACAAATTTACTATAAAAGGATTAAATTTGAAAAAAATTATTTTTATTTTAATATTTGCCATTTTTAGTTTTGCTAACGAGACTAATAACGATAATTTTTCTGAAGAATTTGACTCAGAATTTACATCAAATACAAAAGAAGTTTTTGACCCATTAAGTGGCTACAATAGAATTATGACAACTTTCAATGACAAAGTTTACTTAAATGTTTTAGTACCTGTTTCAAAAGGTTACGCTTATGTTGTTCCTGAAACTGCAAGAACAGGTGTAAATAACTTTTTCAATAATATTATGTTTCCTGTTAGATTTGTAAATAATTTATTACAATTAAAATTTAAAAATTCTAGTGAAGAATTAGGCAGATTTTTAATAAATTCACTCTGGGGACTTGGTGGATTTATGGATTTAGCAACCACGGAATTACACATGAAAGAACATAAAGAAGATTTTGGACAAACACTTGGTTTTTATGGTGTAGGTGAAGGTTTTCATGTTGTTTTACCATTACTAGGACCATCTAATTTAAGAGATATTGTTGGATTAACAGCTGATAATGTAGTTTCACCATTAAGTAGATTAGGAGAAGATGGAATTGATTACAAAATTCCAAATACAGTTTTAGAAGAGTATGGTATCAAAACATTTGATGTAGTAAATTATACTTCATTAAATCCAGATCAATATGAAACAATAAAAAAAGATGCTTTAGACTTATATCCATTTTTAAGAGATATTTATACACAAGCAAGAAAAAGACAAATTGAGGAGTAATAATAATGCTTAAAAAGAATTTTGTTAGATTTGTTTTGTTAATGGCATTTACGTTTTCTTATGCAAATGCTTTAAAACAAGATGAAATTCAACAAGAAATGACAAAAAAAATAGATAATGTTTTATCAATTTTAGAAAAAAAAGATAAAACTTTTGCTCAAAAAGGTGATGAAATCATCAAAGTTATTGATGATGTTTTTGATTATGAACTAATGGCAAAAATTGCTTTGGGAAAAGAAACATGGAACACATTAACACCTGAAAAACAAAAAGAATTTACAAAAATTTTTGAAAATAAATTAAAAAAATCTTATATAGAAAAACTTCAACTTTATAATGACCAAAAAGTAAAAGTTATTGGTTTAAAACCATATAATAATACTAGATTACAATTAGAAACTGAATTATTAGGTAAAGATGGAACTTATAAAATAAATTATAACTTTTATAATAAATCAAAAGAAAATGAACAGTGGCTTATTTATGATGTTGACTTAGTTGGAGTAAGTATCATTCAAACATATAGACAACAATTTGCAGGGCTTTTAAAAGAAAAAACATTTGATGAAATGTTAGCTTTATTAGAACAATAAAATGATAAAAAAAATTTATGATACTTTTATTTTAAAGTATCCCTTAATTATTTTAACTCTTTTGATGTTATTTGTTTCAGCTTTGGGTTATTATGCTACAAAGCTTGAAATAGATGCATCTGCTGAAACTTTACTTTTAGAAGATGATAAAGATTTACAATTTTTTAGAGAAGTAAATAAAACTTATAATAATTCAGATTTTTTAGTAGTTACTTTTTCTCCTAAAAATGATGAACTATTATCTCAAAAAAGTTTAGAAACTATAAAAAATATGTCTAATGATTTTTTAAAAGTAAAAAATGTTGAAAGTATTACTTCTATTTTAAATGTACCTTTACTTCAATCTCCAATAAGACCTATTTCTGATTTAGTTGAAGGAGTTGATTCACTTGAAACAAAAAAGTTTGATAATAAACTTGTAAAAAATGAATTACTTCATTCACCATTGTACTCAAATGCTTTAGTAAGTAGTGATTTTAAAACAACAGCTATTATTTTAAATTTAAAAACAGATACAAAATATTTTGAACTTTTAGAAAAAAGAAATGCTTTATTAAAAAAAGAGAAAGATAAAACTATTTCAAATGAAGAAAAAATAGAATTAAAAGATACTATCTTAGAATTTAAAAAATATAGGGATTTTTTGAGAATCCAAGAAGCACAAGAAATTGAAAATATAAGAGATATTATCAAAAAATATCAAAGTGAAGCTAAAATATTTCTTGGTGGAGTAAATATGATAGCTAGCGATATTGTTGGCTATGTAAAAAATGATTTAATTATCTACGGTTCTGGATTATTAGCAATTTTAATATTTGTTCTTTGGTATATTTTTAGACATATTAGATGGATTATTTTACCTTTATTTATTTGTTTAATTTCAGTTATTTCAACAGCAGGTATTTTAGGATTATTTGGTTGGGAAGTGACAGTTATATCTTCAAATTTTATTGCTTTACAATTAATCATAACAATTTCAATTGTTCTACACTTAATTGTAAGATATAGAGAATTAAATGTAAAATATAAAAATGCAAGTCAGTATAAACTAATAATAAATACAATTTTATCAAAATTCAACCCATCTTTTTTTGCAATTATTACAACCATAGTTGGATTTGGTTCTCTTGTATTTTCAAATATAGAACCTGTAATTAATCTTGGTTTGATGATGAGTACAGGAATTGCTATTTCGTTATTTTTAGCATTTATTACTTTTCCTGCTTTATTAATTTTAATGAAGAAAAAAGATGAACATGAACAAAAAAATAAAAAATTCTCATTTATAGCAAATTCATCAAATATTGTTGAACATCAAGGTAAAACAATAATAATTGTAACTATTTTAATAATTATTTTTTCAGTAACAGGAGCATTAAAACTTTTAGTTGAAAATAGTTTTATTAGCTATTTTAAACAATCAACTGATATTTATAAAGGAATGAAAGTTATTGATGAAAATTTAGGTGGAACTACTCCACTTGATATTATCATCAAATTTAAAGATGAACCGAAGCCTCAAATAAAGAAAAATCCAACTGATGATTTTGATGATTTTGAAAATGAATATGCTAAAAGTGCAGATGATAAACAATATTGGTTTAGTCAAGATAAAATGGATACAATCACAGCTGTTCATAACTATTTAGAAACTATTCCTGAAATTGGAAAAGTTCAATCTTTAGCAACTCTATTAAAAATTGGAGAATCTTTAAATGATGGAAAACCTCTTGATGGTATAACATTAGCTGTATTATATAATCAATTACCAGAAAGATATAAAAATCTAATTCTTTCACCTTTTATTAATATTGATAAAAATGAAGCTAGAATCACTATGAGAATTATGGACTCAAATCCTGATTTAAGAAGAAATGATTTAATAAATAAAATAAATCATGATTTAAAAGATGTTATTAAAAATAAAGAGACAACATTTAGACTTTCAAATCTAATGGTTTTATATAATAATATGCTTCAATCGTTATTTGAATCTCAAATAGCAACTTTAGGATTTACAATTATTGTCTTATTCATAATGTTCTTAATTTTATTTAAAACTTTTAAACTTGCAACTATTGCCATACTTGCAAATATTATACCTATTTCAACTATTTTTGGAATTATGGGTTGGTTAAATATTCCTTTAGATATTATGACTATTACAATTGCAGCAATTGCTATAGGAATTGGTGTTGATGATACTATTCACTTTATTCATAGGTTTAAAGAAGAATTTAAAGTTGACCATAACTATATAAATGCAATGAGAAGATCTCATCAAAGTATTGGTTATGCTATGTATTATACATCTTTAGTAATAATCCTTGGTTTTTCAATTTTAGTTTTATCAAATCTAATTCCAACAATTTATTTTGGATTACTAACAGTAGTTACAATGTTCACCGTACTACTTGCTGATTTATTACTACTTCCAAAGCTATTACTTATATTTAAACCTTTTGAAAAATTAAAGGAAAAGGAACAATGAATATTGCTATTTACTGTGGTTCTTCATTTGGAAATAATAAAATTTATGAAGAACAAACAAAAGTTTTAGCTCAAAAACTTGCACTAAAAAATTTAAATATTGTTTATGGTGGCTCATTACAAGGACTTATGGGAATAGTTTCAAATGAATCAATTAGATATAAAAACGTTGTAATAGGTGTTATAACTTATGATTTAGTTGATAAAGAAATTGAAAATAAAAATATCACAAAAATTTACAAAGTAAACACAATAAATCAAAGAAAAGAAAAAATGGAAGAATTAAGTGATGCTTTTATAACTCTTCCTGGAGGTTATGGGACTTTTGAAGAGATATTTGAAGTATTGTCTTCTACTCAAATTGGCTATCATAAAAAACCTTGCGCATTTTATAATATAAATGGATATTATGATAAGTTAATCGATTTTTTAAATAATTGTGTAAAAGAAGGTTTTATAAAAAAAGATTATGTTGATATGTTAATTGTTTCAGATGATATAGATGAAATAATTGAAAGAATTATAAATTACAAAGCACCAAAAAATAAATGGCAAAATTAAGAGTTCTTTTATCTTATTCACATTTTGTTAACCTTTGATTTAAAAAAGGTTAATACATAGCTATTATAATTACTTCATAAGTTGATAGACAAACCTTAATTTGCGATGTTAAGATTTTTTTTAACTTTACTCCTCCTAATATATACAAGTTAAAGGAAGCTTTTTATAAGCTTCCTTTTTTTTTTAACTAAATTTTTAAAATAGGAATAATCTTAATAAATGAAAAAATATATACTTTTTGATAATGATGGTGTTTTAGTTCATACAGAACCTTTGTATTTTAAAGCAAATATTCAAGCTTTAAATGAGTTTTTTAATATTGAATTAGAATTTGAAGAATATATGAAAATTATGAGTGAAGGAACAACGGTTTGGCAAAAAGCTTTAAACAATGGCTTTTCATTTGCTGAAGTTGAAATTGCAAGAAATAAAAGAAATGAATATTATCAAACTTTTTTAAGAACAGAAAATATATTAATTGATGGTGTAAAAGATGTTTTAAAAGAGTTATCTAAAGATTATAAAATGGGAATAGTAACTACTTCAAGAAGAGTTGATTTTGAAATTATCCACAAAAATCTAGGAATAGTTGATTTTATGGATTTTGTTCTTTGTGAAGAGGATTATAATTTTGCAAAACCACATCCAGAACCATATTTAAAAGGTCTTGAACTCTTTAATGCAAATAAAGAAGAGGCTATTGTAGTTGAAGATTCAACTAGAGGTTTAAGCTCAGCTTACAAAGCAGGAATAGAATGTGTGATTGTAAAAAATGAATTTACACTTACACAAGATTTTTCAAAAGCAAATTATTTTATAGAGACTTTAAAAGAATTGAAAACTATTTTAAATTAGTTTTCAATTGCCATTTTTATATATCGCTCTAAATCCTCTTTTGATGTTTTTCCTATAAATTTATTTACAAATCTTCCATCTTTTGAGAATAAAAACATTTCAGGAACTTTTTTTATATCACCTAACTCTTTTGCAAGTCTGAAATTTTCTTCACCCATTGTAATTGGATAATTGATTCCATGTTCTTTCATAAAAGCCTCTATTTCTTCTTTTGTTTTATCTTTTTCAAATAAAACTGAAACTATTTCAAATTGGTCTTTATATTTCTCTTTTAACTCAACTAAAGTTGGAATTTCATCAATACAAGGTGGACACCAAGTTGCAAAAACATCAATTAATACTGCTTTTTTATTTTTAAATTCATCAAAATCTAAACCCTGAGGTGTGCTTGTAAAACTAATAAACTTTTCATCTGTTGTTATTAATGCAAAAGATTGAGGCTCAAAATTTGTATTAACTTCTTCTTTTTTAGGTTTGGCAAGAACATTGCCATCTATTGTTGATTTTGAATCACAACCACCAAATACTAAACTCAAACATATTAAACTAAAAACTATACTTTTCTTCATTATTTCCCTAATCTTACTAATTCTTGTATTAACTCTTTTGCTTCATTTTCATCAAAAAAAATATTCATTGATAACTCATAATTTACTCTTTTTAAAAACTTTAATTTCTCTTGTAGCTGTTTTTCTTTATCATTTTCAAACTCAGCTAAAAGACTTAAAAGTTCAAATTTATAAGCTTCAACAATCTCTTCTTTTTTTACTACTTTTGGTTTTAAAACACTACTATTTTTTCTCTTAAAAAATATAAAAATAAGAGTAAAAATAGTACTTAATATTAAAGCTATTATATATTCCATAATTATTTACTTCTCGCTATTGCTTTTGCTTCTTTTGCAATTTTTTTAGCATCATTCGCAATTTCTAAAACTCTTGATACTTTTGCATTAAAATCAATATCTTTTTCTAATTTTTCAATTCTTTCTATAATTGCTCTATAATCATTATGACCAATTACTTGTAAAACTTTTGGTGAATTTAAAATATAATTTATATATGCTAAATCTTTCCAATTATATGTTATTTGACAATTTATATACTCTTTATAATCATTTTTAATTTTTGTTTCATTTTTTATAAATGCCAAATCCAAATCTGTATCATTACTTTTCCCAAAAAAATTAAAATACAAATTTTGTAAATAATCTTTATCTTTTAAATTTGAAATATAATTATAAACTTTTTCTTTCTCATCATTTTTCAAAACATATGACAAAATCACATTTGATATTTTCTCATTTTCATCTTTAAACATATTGTTTAACTTTTCATTTGATTTTACAAAAATTTCTCCAGAAGAATCTTTTGTCAATTTCTTTAAAAATTTGAATAACTCTAAGTTAAATGTAAAACTGAACTTATTTATTTCTTGTTGTAATGGAATCAAAACAGAAAAAGGATTAGACAAATTTTTTGAATATGTTACTATACTATTTACAAGTTCAACATCATCTTCATTAAATCTTGCTGTTTTATAATAATTTTCAATTTCTTTAAAAAGATTTTTTTCCAATAAAAAAATAGATTTTTCTTCAAAAAAATTTGATAATTCATCTATTTTATATTTTTGCGAACTTTTTGCAATCAAAGAGCAAGTTGTCGAAAAACTTTTATAAGCTTCTATCTTTTCTTTTATATTAAAATTTTTAATTAAAAATAAACCTTTTTCATAAATTTCATTTTTTGAAAGATTCAATTTACTCGCAACTTCAACTCCCCTTTTAGGAAGTTCATTTGCTATTTTTGATAATTTTTCTTCAAAAACTAAAAAATTAGAACTCTTTTCAATCTCAGAAATAAGTTTTAAAAGTTGAACTCTTTTAAAACTATTAACTATAAAAAAGGCTATAAGTATAGCTATAATAATCAAAATTAAAATAACCACATGAATATTATCTGGATTTTGAGAATATACCGTGCCTAAATTATAATTTGATTCTTTTAAAAGAGAAAAAAATTCTTTTATATTTTCAAAAAATGACATCAATTACCTTTATTTATAAATTTCAGATTCTACTAAATCAAATAAATCTTTTTGCGATAAACTAACTAATCTTTTGCCATTTACAAAAATAGTAGGAGTTCCTCTTACATCTAACTGTTGTGAATCTTTTTTATCCATATCTATAAGTTTATCTATTTTAGGATTTTTAAAATCCTCTTTTAATTTATTTATATCAAGATCAGGGATTATTGATAAAAATTCCCATAATAGTTCTGGTTTCTCATTGTTATGTTGAGCCCATAAAGCTTGTTTTTCAAATATAATATCTAAAACTTCTTCATATTTATTTTGTTCTCTTGATGCTTCTAATATTTTTATAGCAAATTCTGAATTTTTATGATTTGGAATATATTTTACAACCAATAAAATATCTTCATGATATTCTTTATATAATTTACGTAAAATAGGATGAAATAATGCACAAGATTCACACTCTGGATCAACAAATTCTACAACTGAAATGTTTTTTTTATTTTCTCCAAATTTGATAGAGTGTTCTCTTTGAAGTAAATCACTTTTTCCTAAAACAGTTTTTTCATCTTTTTTGGCTTCACTATCTTTATAAAAAATAGCTAATCCAATAAATAAAATAATAAATCCAATTAATGAACCTAATACTAATTTCTTATTTTGCATCTACACTTTTCCTTTTAAATAAAATTAATAAAATAAAAATAATAGTATAAGCAAAAAAAGATAACAAAGGGATAGTAATAAACCCAAACCAGTTTAAATAATCAACAGAACAAGGAACTCCTTGTACACATGGAGACAAATTTTCTGGAATAACTTTGTAAATCAATAAATTATGATAAACAGATATTAATAAGCCAAAGATTACTAAAGGAAAACTATATTTAAAAATTTTATCATCAGGATACAAAAGATTAATTAAAAATAATAAAACTAATGGATACATAAAAATTCTTTGATACCAACATAATGAACAAGGTATAAAATTCATAATTTCAGAAAAAAACAGACTTCCTAATGTCGCAATTAAAGATGTTAAAAAGGATAAAAAAATAAAGGTCAAACTTGAAAAGTTTGACCTTTTAGAAGAATTAAAAAACATAAAATTTAAGCTCCTCCACCAACTTCAGAATTTAATTCTCCATGAATTGGATTATGTGGAATAGAATCACATAATGCAATAGATTCATTTAAAGCTTTTAAAAATTCTTGTATATTTTCATAAGGAATTTCAACTTCTGAAACTTTTGTTTTACCATGAGAATAAACAGCGATACTAACAACTGGACTGCTATATTCACCATAAGGTTTCTCAACATGTTCAATTTTTACAATATCATCTGTCGAATGAGCTAACTTAAACGTTTTAATTTCAATATGTTTTGATGGCATAATAAACTCCTTTAATTTGATTACTTATTGTAACAAAAAAATTTAATATAAACCAAATATTTTTTTATTATTTTATTGAAGTTGCAGTCAAAAATAGATAGTTTTTTCCAGTTAAAGTAACTCTATATTTTTTTTGTTGCAAATATTTTTTGCAAAAATAAACATCTTTATACAAAATTGATTGTTCACTATATGAATAGTTTGGTGCTTTCGCCCCATAAATTATTTCACCATTTATCCATCGACAATTTGGAAAACCCAAAATTATTGAACCTTTTGCTTCTAAATAATTTTGAATTAAATCCATAAATAATAATTTAAAATTTAAACCTGAACTTTGTAATGTTCCAATTGAAATAATCAAATCTGCTTTTTTTAAATTTAACTCATTTAATTTATTTATATCATGTGCTAAAAATTTAAAATTATCACTTGGAAATCTTTTTTTTGCAAATTCTATTGCACTTAGTGAATAATCTATTCCAGTAAATGAGATATTTTTTAAAGTCTCTTCATCCAAAAGTTTTCTAATAACTTCAAATTCATCTGCTTTATTTATTCCCAAATTTAAAATAGACTTTTTTTCTTCTATATTTACATTTTTCAAAGCATTTATATATGAATATAAGAAAGCTGGTTCTTCATTTTTATTAATTCTAAAAAAAGTTGATTCTTTTCCATATTTTTCATTTTTTTCATCATTTATATCATTATGGAAAGAATCGATTTTATCTAATTTTTTATATTTTAAAATAACTGTATTTGTATTTAATGTTTCTATTAGCATTTTACAAAAAAGTATTTCTGCTAAATCACACCAAGATTTATAAGATCTATAAATAAATTCTACATTATCTAAAATATATTTTTCTCCTGCATAAATATCATCTTTTATATCAGGATTTAAAACTTCAAATAAAATTTCATTTTTATTTTTTAATTCTTTTTCTAAAAAAGAGATTATTTCATACATTGGTTCATTAGTAAATTTTTTCACAACTGCTCTCAATTTTTTACAGATTATAATATATTTCATATAATTATCACATTGTTACTTTTTTGCTTATTTTTAAAAATTAATTTAATTTTTTAATGTTTTTTTAATTTTATACACTTTTTATACATTTATTTCTATTAATATAACAATTATAATTTTAAAGGAGAGAGGGAAAATTATGAATATACAAACAGCTGATTTATGTGATGATAATAGAGATAGAAATATACAAGTATTATCTTCAAAATTCAAAAATTATGGTGGATTAAAAAAATTCACAGGACAAATAGTAACTGTAAAATTAGATAAAAGTAATTGGCGATTATTAGAGATGTTAAGAGATGAAAATGGTGAAGGAAAAATTGCAGTTGTAGATAACTCAGAAGAGTTTTATGGAGTTGTAGGTGATAAATTAATGACTTTTGCAAAAAATAACAATTGGAAAGCAATTATTTTAAATGGTTATGTAAGAGATACAGATGAAACTAAAAATATAAATGTTGGATTATTAGCAATTGGAACTTGTCCACTTAGAAATTTTGAAGAAACTACTTCTGCAAGGGATGTTGAACTAAATTTTGGTGGAGTTACATTTAATAATGGTGATTATATTTATGCTGATAATGATGGAGTAATTGTTACAAAAACTAAACTATTATAGAACAAAATAAACAATTATAAACTATATATCCCAATTTATTTCATTTTATTAACAAAAATAAACTAAAAAATGTTAATATTCGCCATTATTTATTATAAAAGGAAACTAAGTTGAGATATATTATCTTAGGTCTTATTATGGCTGGATTATTTCAAATGTTTTTCTGGATAACACAAGACAATCGTGTATCATTAACAGAAGATTCATTTGATAAAATTGAGTCTCTTTCGTATTCTCCATATGAGGGATATGATAAAAAAGTTTTATCATATCAACAAATTGAAAATGATGTAAATATGTTATCACATTTTACAAATAAACTGCGTACATATTCTACAATGGACGCAAAAGCCATTTTGGAAGTTACTTCTCAAACAGATATGCCAATAGATTTAGGACTTTGGTTAAGTGGTGATCATAAAGAAAATCAATTAGAAATTCAAAGAGCCATTAAACTATTGAAAAAATATCCTGATAATATTGAAAATGTAATAGTGGGTAATGAGGTTCTGTTAAGAGCTGATTTAAATGAAACTGAACTATTTGCATATATTGATTTTATGAGAGAATTTACTAATAAACCAATAACAAGTGCTGAAACTTGGGATGTATGGGAAAGAGTACCTGATTTAGCTAAACATGTGGATTTTTTAACTATTCATATTTTACCTTATTGGGAAAAAATTCCAATAGAACAATTTAACTCATTTATAATTGAAAAATATAATTTAGTAAAAAAAATTCATCCATATAAAAAAATAGTAATTGGTGAAACAGGTTGGCCAAGCCATGGATACAATAATAGAAGTGCAGTTCCTAGTTTAAAAAATCAAGCAATGGCTATTAGAGGTTTCATAAATCTTGCAAAAGAAAATAAATGGACATATAATATTGTTGAAGCATTTGATCAACAATGGAAAGGTTATGATGAAGGAAATGTTGGACAATATTGGGGAATATTTACTTCAAATAGAGAATTAAAATTCTCTTTAAACGGAGATATTGAATTAAATCAATATTGGTTATATCAAATGATTGCAGCAATTATTATTGGTGCATTAATTACTTTATATGGATTAAGAAATCAAAGATTAAACTTAAGTCACTCAATAGCTTATGCAATTGCTGCACAAGGTATGGCATTTGGTATAGTTATGGCTGTAATTTATCCATTTACAAACTATATGAATTTTGGTATGTGGGTAATGTGGGGAATGGGAACTTTCTTGATGATTCCATTGGTTGTTATAACTTTAGCAAAAGCAAATGAATTATTTAAATGTTCTATTGGAACTCCTCCAACAAGATTAGTTCCACTTGATTTAAAATCAGAAAATGCACCTTTTGTTTCTATTCATGTTCCAGCATATAAAGAACAACCTCATGTTTTAGAAGAGACTTTAAGAGCATTAGCAAAACTAAAATATCCAAACTATGAAGTTTTAGTAATTATTAATAATACTCCTGAAGAGTATTATTGGAAACCAATAGAAAAAGTTTGCCAAGAATTAGGTGATAAATTTGTATTTATGAATATCACTTGTACTGGGTTTAAAGCAGGAGCACTTAATGCAGCACTTGAAAGAACAGACAAAAGAGCTGAAATTATTGCAGTTATTGATGCTGATTATGTAGTTGAATCGCCTTGGTTAACAGATTTAGTTCCTTTATTTGATGATCCAAAAGTTGCAATAGTACAAGCACCACAAGATCATAGAGATGGAAATGAGTCTATTATCAAAACAGCAATGAATGCAGAATATGCAGGTTTCTTTGACATTGGTATGATTGATAGAAATGAAGAAAACGCTATTGTTGTTCATGGAACTATGGTTTTAGTAAGACTTAGTGCAATGATGGAAGTTGGTGGTTGGGGGACTGATACTATTGTTGAAGATAGTGAACTTGGACTTAGACTATTTGAAGCAGGATATACAGCTCATTATACAAATAGAAGATATGGTTATGGTTTACTTCCTGATACAGTTGAAGCATTTAAAACACAAAGACATAGATGGGCTTATGGAGCAATTCAAATTCTAAAAAAACATTGGAGAGAATTAAAACCATCTGCAACAAAACTTACACCTAGACAAAAGAAAAAATTCATTGCTGGATGGTTTTTTTGGTTAAGTGATGCAATGGGTCCAGTTATGGCAGTAATGAATATTATTTGGGTTCCAGTTATTATTTTTGTAGGAGTTACGATTCCAACAATTCCATTAACTATTCCAATTATTACGGCATTTTTAGTAAATATTTTACATACATTTATTTTATATAGAATGAGAGTAAAAGCAAGTATTAAAGATACTATTTTAAGTTCAATCGCTTCTATGAGTTTACAACTTATTATTTTTAAAGCAGTATATGATGGATTTGTTAAAGATGGTTTACCATTTAAAAGAACTCAAAAAGGTGGAAAAGCAGCTAAGAAAAGTGCAAATCCAATAAAACATGAAACTATTTTAGCAGTTTTATTATTGATTTCTTTCTTTGCTTTAATTTTTACAAATCATACAAGAATTACTGAAATTTATGTATTTGCAGTAACTATACTTATTCAAAGTATTCCTTATATTTCTGCAATTATCATGAGAATTTTAGAAATTTACTCAATAAAGAATCAAAAGTCTTAAAAAGACTTTTGATTACTAATCAATTGGTACAACTGGATTTAAACTAGAAGTATTATTTAAAAAATGTCTATGTTTTTCAAACTGATCAATTATATCAGTTGCTATCACATCTTCATCATATCCATAAATATCATAAGCTTTATTTCCATCTTGTAAAAACACTTCAGCTCTTGCATATTTTTTTTGTGCTTTTGTAGGATTAACTGATTCAGGATAAGCATAACTTGGAGTATCATAATTTTTTGCACGTACTTCATAAATAAAATCAAAATCATCAGAATGTTCAACTCTTATAATTGAAATTGCATTTAACTTATCATTTGATACTTCAACATTCCATGAATAATTTGTAAGTTCATCTTTTACTAAATTCATAGCCTTAACTACATCTTCATTTATGAATCTTTTTGTTTCATCAACTTGAGGAAATTCTATAATTCTACTAAGTCTTGCTTGCCATGTTCCACTTATTTTTCCATGGCGACCTGCATTCATATGGTGTTGTAAACTTTCATTTCTAATACTTTCTAAACTCAAAGCTTTATACATTCCCCAACAAGCAATTAACATTACAAAAACAAAAGGTAACGCTATGATTATTGAAGCTGATTGTAAAGCTTGAAGTCCTCCTGCAAGTAAAAGTGCTATTGCTACAATACCTTGAGTTACAGCCCAGAATATTCTTTGCCAAACAGGATTATTTAATCTTCCACCTGATGAAATTGTATCTACGACTAAAGAACCTGAATCAGAAGAAGTTACAAAAAATGTCACAACTAAAAGTATTGCAATAACTGATACGAAATTTGAAAAGGGAAAATGTTCTAAAAATTTAAAAAGTGCTGTTGATACATCTGCTGAAACTGCTGTTGATAGAGAGATAAATCCTTCATTCATAATAGAATTTAAAGCACTATTTCCAAATACTGTCATCCAAATAAAAGTGAACCCAACAGGTACAAATAAAACTCCCATAACAAACTCTCTTATGGTTCGCCCTCTTGAAACTCTTGCTATAAACATCCCAACAAATGGAGCCCATGCAATCCACCAAGCCCAATAAAATAATGTCCATGAACTCATCCAAGAAGAAGTTTTATCATAAGCATATTGATTAAAAGTCATAAATACTACGTTTGACAAATAAGACCCAATATTCTGAATTAATGTATTTAGTAAAAAAAATGTAGGTCCAGCTAAAAAAATAAATAAAAGTAAAAAAAGTGCTAAGTAAAGATTTAATTCAGATAATCTTTTAATACCTCCATCTAAACCTAAAACAACTGAAATTGTAGCTATTGCACTGATAAATGCTATTAAAATAATCTGTGTCGTAATTCCTACTGGAATATCAAAAAGATAGTTTAATCCAGAATTTATTTGTAAAACTCCAAATCCCAAAGAAGTAGCAACTCCAAAAACTGTACCTAAAACTGCAATTGTATCAACACTATGCCCTATTTTTCCATAGATTTTATCTCCAATTAAAGGATATAAAGCTGAACGAATAGATAAAGGTAAGCCATGTCTAAAAGAAAAATATGCTAAAACAAGCCCAACTATTGCATAAATTGCCCAAGCATGTAATCCCCAGTGAAAAAATAGTGTATTCATAGCAAATTTTGCTGATTCAATACTTTGCTTTTCTCCAACAGGAGGTGAAACATAATGCATCACAGGTTCAGCTACGCCCCAAAACATTAGCCCTATTCCCATTCCTGCTGAAAAAAGCATAGCAAACCAAGATAAATTGCTATAAGCAGGTTTTGATTGATCAGGTCCTAACTTAAACTTTCCAAATGGTGAAACAGCTAAAAAAAGTGCAAAAAAGGTAAAAATACCAACACTTAACATATAAAGCCATCCAAATTTATCTGCAACAAAATTTTTGATACTACTAAAAACTTCATTTGCTATTTGAGGCATAAAAATCGTAAAAGTAACTAAAATTACTATAAAAATAACCGAAGGTATAAATACTGGTTTTAAGATTGTTGTTTTAAAATTATTTTTCATTATTGTTTTCCTTTTCTTCTTCCAAATCTTGTCTAGGATCTAGTTCTACTACTGTTGTTCCTGAAGCAACAGGAACATTTACAAAAATACTCATATCATCATCTGCAATTCGTTTTTTTGATAATGAATAAAAACCTAAAAATATTCCTAATATTGCAAAAATTATAAAAATAAATTCTTTATAATAAAAAAGCCCAAAACCTAAAATAACAGGAGAGATAAAAGAGCCTAAGCCATAAGCAAAAAGCAAAGATCGGCTTATTTCTACTATATCTTTATTTTCATCTACAACATCATTTGCTCTTGCCAAAGACAAAGGATAAATAGAAAAAATACTTAATCCTAATAAAATTCCTAAAAAATAAATATAGTTTTCCCATGTATAATTAACTAGAAAAAGTAAACATACTAAAAAGATATAAAAGCCATTGTAAGCTATCATTTTTCTTCTTCCATATTTATCGGATAAAAGCCCTATTGGCCATTGAGATAGTAGACCTCCAATAATAGAACAAGCCATAAATAAAGATACAGTTTCAATAGATGAATATTTTTGCATTAAATAAATTGGTACCATTGTAAAAAAACCACCTACAAAAAATCCACCAATAAAACTTCCTGTAAGCGCAAGAGGAACCACACTAAAGAGTTTGGGAAAGCTGTATTTTTCAAAAGGTTTTAAAACAGGTTCTTTTATTTTTGTCATTGAAATAAAAAGAACTGAAAAAAGAATTAAAATAGAACCTAATATAAAAATAATATAAGTAGTTTCACCTTTAATATTTAAAAAAACTTGTCCAAGTGCAGTTGCAAGATAAAAAATAATTGTATAAATAGCAAGTATTTTTCCTCTATGAGTTTGGCTACTTTTTTCATTTAACCAACTTTCTATAATTATAAGAAGTGCATAAAAAGCAAAACCTGAAATAAAACGTAAGAGTGCCCACAAATATTCATTAAAAAAGAGAGCTTGAAGCAAAAAAGATATAACCATCAAAGAAGCAAAAGTTGAAAAACTTCTGATATGACCGACGGAGGATATAATTTTTTGACTAAATATCGCGGAGCCAATGGCGCCTAAAAAAAATGAAGCATTAATCAAACCAATGATTGCATCATTTAAACCTAAATCTTTTAAATAAACTCCTACAAAAGTAAGTATCATTCCATAACCAATAGCCAAAAAAGCTATCGCAAAAAATAAAGAAGAAACTGGACTTAATGTGAATTTATCTATATACGAGTTTGTGTTTATATTTTCATTCATCTTTTCAAACTAACATATCTGTTCTTAAATTTCTCTTTTACATGATTTTTTTGTCACTCAAAAGTAACATAATTGTTATATAATAATTGCAAAAACTGTAATGGAAAAATCATGCAAACAAAAAAATTAATCTCATATTTAACTTGTGAAAAATTTCAAGATGAAATATTTGAAAAAGTTGAAGAAAGATATAAATGTACTATCATAAAAGATGCAATTATTATAAATATCAAAGAAGAACAACAAATTATTTTATTTAAATATGGTGTTTTTATATCGTGGAATGTTGAATTTGAAAATATGAAATTTTTTAAAGATTTTATAAAGAATTATGAAATTAATAGTTTTGAAACTCCTTTTATTGAAGAATTAAATTATACTTTTGAAAATGAGTTCAAAATAAATTTTGATACTATTTATCTAAATGATTTATCTTCTATTTCAAAAATTGCTATTTCTCAAGCTCTTGCACAAAATGTAAAACTTGACCAATTTGAAAAAGAACTTATAACAACAATAGAAAACAACTCAAATATTCCTCTACAACTAGCACATACAGGAAAAATAAATCTTACTAAAAAAGAGATTTCTAAAAAAATTGGAGAGCTTTTTTTAGTAAAAAGTAAAATGAATTTACACTACGATTTACTTGATACTCCAGAATTTTTTTGGGAATATCCTGAGTATGAAAATCAATATGAAAAGCTGATAAAATATCTTGATATAAAATCAAGAGTTGAAGTTTTAAATAAAAAATTAGAAATTATTCAAGAACTTTTACATGTTTTAGGTGATGAACAAAAACATAGATATTCATCTTTTTTAGAATGGATAATTATCATTCTTATTGCTTTTGAAATTGTAATAAATCTAAAAGATCATCTTTGATTTAAAGAGATTTTAAATCAGGAAAATTTGCTTTTATATTTTCCATAAAATTTATATCAGGATCATGTTTTACAGTTCTATATTTATCATCTTTTTCTAAAAAAAGATGATGATTTTCAAAATTTGTATATTCATAATGCCCTATTAAATACTCAATTGTTTTATATTTTTCTTTTAAATATTTCACAAGTTCTATATTTGATTTAAGTTGAGCTTCTGTCAAACTTTTTTTATTTCCTCCAACATTTTCTATTCCAATACTTGAAAGATTTAATCCAATTACATGTCTTGCCATATAATTTTCAGGTATTAATGAATAAATCGTTCCATCAAAATCCACAAAAAAATGTGCTGAAACATTTAATCTCCCAGCTTTTTTTATATATTTTCTATCACTTGTTAAAATTTCAGGTTTAAACTTTTCGTATGACTCTTTTAAATCATCAATTGCTGTATGATGAATTACTATAATTTTAGGAATTATATGTATATTTTCAACTTCTAAATTGTAAGAATTTTTTATATACTCTTTTGTCAATTCAACCCTTGTTTTTCCAAAGTCCAAAGGTAATTGCTTTATTTCTATTGCATTTAAATTTAATAATAAGATTGTTAATAGTAGGAATTTTTTCATATATATATTTTAGCAAAAAATTCATTTGTAAATTAAATGAATAAGATAATATAATTAAGAACTAATAAAAAGGAAATAAATGGAAAACATAAAAGAAAAATTAAAAGATATAGTTGAAAATCTGATGATTCCAGAAGTTGAAGCATATCTTGATGATTTACATAAACTTTTAGAAACAAACTCACAAACTGATGATGATAAAGAAGCGATTGAAGAAATGGAATCTTTTTTAGTTGAACTTCAAAATATTTTAGCTGTTATTGAAGAAAATAAAACAGAAGATAGTGAATATCAAAGAATTTATGATTATATTATACAAAATTTAGAAGAACATGCCCATGAACATAATGACGAACAAGAAGATTAAAAATCTACTTGTTTTCTATACTCAAAATAGCCTCTTCAACTAATAATCTTCCTACTTCAATATGAGCATGTACGAATTTTTTAATATTTAAATCTTTAAGTTGAATTTTTTCATCAATAGACTCAATTTTCAATAAAATATTTGCATCTTTATGAAAATTTAAAACTGCTTCACAAATTAATCTTTTTCTATGTGTATCACTTACAGTTATAATCACACTTGAAGCTTCGTCAACTTTTAAAGACTCCAAAACAGGAAGTTTATCTAAGTGTCCAAAATAAGCCATATAACCAAGTTTTCTTCCAAGTAATACATGTCTTAAATCATCTGAAATAATTACAAAAGGAATATTTCTTTCACTTAAATCTCTTGCAATTACTCGTCCTAAGATAGAAAAGCCACAAATAACAACATGATTTTTTACTTTAATTGGTGTAATTTTATCTGATTCATAAAACTCAACTACAAAATATGAAGCTATTTTATATATGTTATTTATAATAAATGGTGTCAGAATCATAGATAACACTGAAACTAAGATTAAAAAACTTGCTGTTTCATGAGAAAGAATATTATTACTAGAAGCTAATGCAAATATTGCAAATGAAAATTCTCCAACTTGACAAAGTGCTAATGCTGATTTAACAGCTGTACTTTTATCCGATTTTCTTCTAATTATTACATAAACTACTAAAGCTTTTATCACCATTACTGCAATAAAAATAAGTAAAATTATATGAACATTATATAAAAAATATAATGCATCTATTTTTGTTCCAACACTAAAGAAAAATGTACCTAAAAGTAAATCTTTATAACTTGCTATATCTGATTCTACTTTTACACTAAAGTTTGTATCAGAAATAATCATCCCAGCTATAAATGCTCCTAAAGAATATGTAAATCCCATTTCATGTGCTAAAAGAGAAGTTCCAATAACGATTGATAAAACTGCTCCTAAAAACAACTCTTCAATTCTACTATTTGAAGCAAATTTTAAAAGCCAAGAGATTAGTTTTTTACCTATTGTAAACATAAATAAAATAATAATTACCGCTGATATAAAAGTTTTTGTTAAAACTTCACCAATTGATAAAGTATCATTTGTTAAAAATGTAATAAGTAATAAAATTGGAATTACAGCTAAATCTTGAAAAATCAAAATTGCTGTTGATTTTTCTCCATAAGGTGTATGAATATCTTTTGACTGTTTTAAATATGTTAAAACAATCGCAGTTGAAGATAAAGAGAAAGCTAAAGAGACTATCAAAGAAACTTCGACACTTAATTTAAAAATATAAAAACTAACTAAATAAATCAATATTGCACTAATACTTACCTGTAAAAAACCATTTAATAAAAGAATTTCTTTCATTTTTTTGATTTTATCAACACTCATTTCAAGTCCAATTGTGAACATCAAAAAAACTATACCAAACTCAGCAATTAACTCTAAAGAACCAATATCAACGCCATTAAAATTAAATCCATAACTTATTAAAGTACCAGTTAAAATATAACCTATTATATGAGAAATTCCAAATCTTTTTAAAATTATATTTAAAATTGTTGCTGTTGAAATAGTCAAAAACAATGTAAATAGTGTCTGTTCCATCTTCCTCTTTCTATATTTTTGTATAAAATTATATCTTATTTAAATTGTTTATTTTATATTTGTATGTATAATATTTATTCATTAATTAAATCAATTTTTTTTTGATATAATTGCACCAAAGGATTTTATATGAAAAAAACGTTCCAACTAAATGTGGCAAACAAAAATAGAGATAGACAAGTTGAATCTATCAAAAATGAAGTAAGAAAATATATAAAAAGAGAAAAAAGTAAAAGACCTCCAGAAGGTTTTAATTTTTGGGCTTTTGATTGTAAGTTTGGAAAAACAGAACAAGAAGCTGAAGAGATAAAATTTGTTGATGTTACAAAATCTATTGATTTTGCTGCTAATGAAAATTATGATAGTTTTTTTATTGAACTTGTGGCAAGAGCAGATATAAAAAAAATAAAAGAAAAAAATGAAACAAATAATGAAGAAGAGGAAGAAATAGAAGATTAACATTCTTCTATCTTTTTTAATTAAGAAGAATTACTTACTAAATAAAATGAAAATCAGAAAAAACTTAATATTATTGAAAATAGCAATTTTTGGATTGTTAAATATTTTTAATTAAGTTATTGTTTTAAAAATAAAAGAAATAGGAGAGAAGATGAGTTTTGTATCAAGCGCAAATCTAAAAGAAGCAGATAATGAAGTATTTTCAATAATAGAAAATGAATTAAAAAGACAAACAAATCATTTAGAAATGATTGCTAGTGAAAACTTCACTAGTCCTGCTGTTATGCAAGCTATGGGTTCTGTTTTTACTAAC
>Ga0265295_1003813_pt1 | contig 21183 bp, 22 predicted proteins | sample Munlansysbiofilm_FD_192503 | JGI IMG/M metagenome (GOLD analysis project Ga0265295, IMG submission 192503) | Leachate microbial communities from a municipal landfill in Southern Ontario, Canada - Methane capture system biofilm | ecosystem: Engineered > Solid waste > Landfill > Unclassified ...
TTTACCCATTTGATGAAAACCACATCAAGCATAGATGATAAAATCAGGTTTGTTCCACCCATTTTCCTTGACTATATCGCGGTCAATCTTGGTGATTGGAGTGGTTACCATCTGCTGGCTTCTCACCAAATGAAGGAAGCGGATTCCACCTTACAGAAACAAAAAAACCTCTCATACGAGAGGTTTTTTGTTTCTAAGATTGAATTACTTATTTGTTGAGCATGCCGAGGATGGTGTTGATTACCAAGGCACCGGATTGTTGTTGGTCTTGGCGTTTGCCAAGTGGGCTGGCGCTGCCGAGGGCTTGCATGATTGCTTGCATATCATTTTGACCGCTCTGTTTTGCGGCAAAATATGCTAATCCGGCAGAGAGCAAAGTACTTGCGTCTACTCCGCCATTTTGAGATTGAGATGCACTTCCACCATCAAGCATCCCACCGATCAATTCGCCGAGTCCACCGGAATTCTGTTGGGAGGTGCTTTGATTGCCCAGCAATCCGCCTAATATACCTGCAAGCCCGCCACCCGAACTTTGGGCAGCTTCTTGTTTTGGTTCAGAATTTCCAGTCAAACCACCGAGTAAGGATCCGAGGAGATTGCTCGCATCGGTTGTTGTTGAAGGAGCAGGGCTTTCTTGAGCTGCCTGGGCGTTTCCGCCAAGAGAACCGAGAAGAGTTGAGAGCAAGTCGCCCCCGCCTTTTTGCGTGTCGCTCATGCCCATCATGGAATTAATCAGTGTGCCGGCAGTTTCGGCGTTGAAATCTTTACCGACAAATTGCTTGGATGCGTTTGCCAGACCTTCGGCATAGATCTTTGCAGTACTGCCGCTGGTTTTTTCTTCCAAAACTTTACTGGCATAAGCAAGCTGGTCCGAAACAGGGTCCCCTTCTTTTTTCGCAACTGCTTTTTGAATCAGTTGAAAGGTTTCGACCATGTTCGTACCATGGTTATGGTTGTAATCATCAGCATCGTTTAATTGTTGCTGATTGGCGGAGAGCGTTTTAGCAATTTCTCCAAAAACAGTGCTTAGGTTTAATTCTTGAGCCATCAAATTCTTCTTAGTAGCGACTAATTTTCGGGTTTGACAGGAATATCCAAAACCATGCCAACTTTAATCAAGTCCATGTCTGGACCAATAACGTCTTTGTTGGCTTCGTAAATGATTACGTACAGGTTTGCGTTGTCGTAATAATGTTTGGCGATTTGGCTAAGGGTTTCACCTTCGGCAACGGTGTGTTTGGCAATTAAGCCTTTCATCTCTTCAGCAGCAGCGGCTGCTTTGTCGGCAACTTTGCGGGCTTCATATTCAAGCTTGAGGGCTTCGGCTTCAGCCTTTTTTGCAGCGGCATCGGCAACGCGTTTGGCGTTATCTTCAGCAACTTTAGCGGCTTCTTCAGCTTTAGCTTTCAATTCTGCAACATCAGCAAGTGCTTTTTCTTTAGCTTCTTTAGCGGCGGCTTCGGCTTTTGCTTTCAGTTCTTCTGCAGCGGCTGCAGCTTTTTCAGCAGCTTCTTTTGCTGCTTTGTCTTCTTTTTTCCCGAATAAATTTTCGAAAAAACCTTTTTTTTCTTCTGCCATTTTAATATCTCCTTGTATTAAATCGGTAACTATTCTTGGTCACCATGAAAAATTTAGTGAATGGATTTTTCCCATTCCCACACTGAAGGATTATACAGTAGGATTACTCGATTTTCTCTACTGTCTAAGCTAAAAAGGGGAATGTTAATAAATTAGATAAATATATATAAATTTGACTTAGCCTCGTCCATCTGCTATAATCCTGACTGTTAAAACGATGAAACATTGAGGAATAAACAAGTAATGTCAACCTTAGAAATTAGAAATTTACATGTCAGCATTGCAGACCAGGAAATCATCAAAGGCTTTAATCTGACAATTAAAACCGGAGAGGTTCACGCATTAATGGGGCCTAACGGAACCGGAAAGTCGACACTTTCGAACGCAATTATGGGTCACCCTGCCTATGAAATTACCGAGGGTGAAATATTATTGGATGGCAAAGATATCAGCGAAATGTCGGTTGAAGAACGATCTCACAACGGTATATTTCTCGCTTTTCAATACCCAGTCGCTATTCCTGGCGTTACACTGGCAAATTTTTTGCGCGTAGCAATGAACGCCAAGCTCAAAGCCCAAGACCCGGAATCAAAAGGTGTTTCCATGGTCAACTTCCGCAGAACGCTAAAGGAAAAAATGGATTTACTTAAGATGGATTATTCCTTTGGCGGGCGCTATTTGAATGACGGTTTCTCCGGTGGAGAGAAAAAGAGGGCGGAAATTTTGCAAATGGCGATGCTTGAACCGAAATTCGCGCTGCTTGATGAAACCGATTCCGGTTTGGATATTGACGCTATCCGAATTGTTTCTGAAGGGGTTAACTCCCTTGCAGGCGACAATTTGGGCGTTTTGGTTATCACTCACTACCAGCGAATGCTCAATTATCTTAAACCTGATTTTGTCCATATTATGTACGATGGAAAAATTGTCGAAAGCGGCGGGCCTGATTTGGCTCTCAAATTGGAAGAGCACGGTTACGATTGGATTCGCGAAGAATTTGACCAAAGCGAAACTGAAAATGAGCAGGCGTAGCTGATGGCTGATCACGACGAAAAACAAATACTTTCTAAGATAGGAAGTAGTTATGAATATGGTTTTAGTGATCCGGACCATTCAAGTTTTAAGACCCGTAAAGGGCTGGATGAAGAGGTTATCCGTCAGATTTCGGCGATGAAAGAAGAGCCGGAATGGATGCTTGAATTTCGCCTGAAGGCTTACCGGCATTATCTCGAACGCCCAATGCCAGCCTGGGGTCCTGATTTGAGTGATTTGAATCTGGACGAAATTTATTATTACGTTCGACCTGAAGAAATCGACCAAAAATCCTGGGATGATGTGCCCGATGATATCAAGAACACTTTTGAGCGTTTGGGCATCCCCGAGGCGGAACAGCGTTATCTGGCAGGTGTCGGTGCTCAATATGACTCCGAGATGGTCTATCACAACATTAACGAACAACTCGAAAAACAGGGTGTCATCTTCTTGAGTATCGAAAATGGCTTGAAACAATACCCCGAGCTTTTTAAAGAATATTTCTCGACGGTTGTCCCGATTCAAGACAATAAATTTGCTGCCCTAAACAGCGCCGTTTGGTCTGGTGGTTCTTTTGTCTATGTGCCAAAAGGGGTGAAAGTTGATTTACCTTTGCAGGCTTATTTCCGTTTGAATAATGCCAGCATCGGGCAGTTTGAACGTTCGCTGATTATCGCTGATGAAGGCGCACAGGTGCATTATGTTGAAGGTTGTACCGCACCGACGTATTCGACAAATTCTTATCACAGCGGTGTGATTGAGATTGTGGTCAAGAAAAATGCTCGAGTGCGTTATACGACAATTCAAAATTGGTCAACCAATGTCTATAACCTGGTGACCCAACGTGCAAACGTTTTTGAAAACGGGACGATGGAATGGGTTGATGCAAATATGGGCTCAAAAGTAACCATGAAATATCCGTCATGTTTCTTAAGAGGCGAGGGCGCACATGGCGAAATGCTATCGGTTGCTTTTGCCGGTCCCGACCAAATTCAAGATGCCGGCTCGAAGATGGTTCATTTTGCCGACAACACCACCAGCAAGATTACCTCGAAATCAATCTCCCGTGGAAACGGACAATCTTCTTATCGCGGTTTGGTGAAAGTTGCCGGTGGTTTGCAGGGCGTGAAATCGAATGTGGTTTGTGATGCGCTTTTGCTTGACCCTGAATCGCGAACGGATACCTGGCCAACGATTGACAACAATTCTCAGGATGTCATGATTGGACATGAGGCGTCGGTTAGCAAAGTTGGCGAAGAACAACTCTTCTACCTGACCAGCCGCGGTTTGAGCGAAGAAGAAGCGACAACAATGATTGTTTCCGGTTTTATTGAACCTTTGGTGAAGGAATTGCCGATGGAATATGCGGTTGAAATGAATAAACTTATCCAATTGCAAATGGTTGGATCGGTAGGTTAAGATGATAGAGAAAATCTTATCCCCGAATCAAATCTTTTCCTTTGTTGACCTTCCGAATAGTTGGAAAGAAGCTTTTGAAAAAAACCTTGGAATTATGCCAGTTAAAATCCGAGGCGAGTTAGAAAATGCCTGGAAAATTGCCAATGAAACTGGCTTCCCCGATCGCAAGAATGAAAACTGGCGCTGGATGAATTTGAAAGAGCTGGATTTTGAAAGCCTCATGCTCGACATTGACAAAAGCCCATTTCAATTGGAAACGAATTATTACCCCAATCTTGCCGAACAAGAAACTTTCGGCGAATTACCGAATGGTGTGATTGTTTCAACCTGGCGCGAACTTTTGCGCTCCAACAGAGGGTTGGCAATTCGCTTTTTGAGAGAAGACAAATTGGTAAATGAAGGCATTTTTGCTGCTTTAGTCTATGCTCTGGCTAATGACGGCGTCTTCGTTTATGTGCCGAGTGGTGTGATGGTTGAAGGCGTTTTGAAGTTGCAGATAAAAGTTGATCTTGAAAAACGTTCTGCTTTCACAAGGAATATCGTTTGGTTGGAAGAAGGTTCCGCTCTCAATTTAGAAATTAGCTGGTTGAGCGATGATACGGTCGAATCTGGTTTTAACGCGGCAGTCCTACAGGCGCATCTTGGCGACCGGGCAAACTTGCACTTCGATGAGCGCCAGCAGTTTAGTTTAAGCGAATGGAATATCAGCCACGAAACAGCCTTATTAAGCGCTGATGCTCAATTGGAATGGAATCTTGCCGCAATTGGAACGAAACTGAGCAAGAACTTTATCAAAGTTGAGCTGGAAGGCAGAGGCAGTAATGCCAAACTGAACGGGGCGATGTTTCCGACGGAAAAGCAATTAATCAATCTGGATACACGTCAAAATCATTGGGCGCAGGATACCGTCAGCGATTTGCTCTATAAGAGTGTGGCTTCGCATGAGGGACGCTCTATTTGGCACGGGATGATTTATGTTGACCCGCTTGCTCAGAAAACAGATGCATATCAAACCAACAATAATCTGATATTGGACGACAGTGCCGATATGAAAACGCTGCCGGGTTTGGAAATCCATGCTGACGACGTAAAGTGTTCTCATGGAGCAACTGTTGGCAAAATTGATGAAGAAGAATTATTCTACCTCGAAGCACGAGGAATTGGGCCAAAAGATGCGGAAAAACTGATTGTGGAAGGTTTCTTCTATCAGGTTTTACAATCCTTTAAGCTTGAAAAGAGTCGCGAAGAGGTTTTGAATTTGTTCCTGGAAAGAATGGACGATTAGAAAGGTTAGGGAAGGGTAATGAGAAATGCAAGTTTTATGAGGCCGCCGGTTGAGGACCAGCCATATAAAGTTGGTGATCGCGTCGAGGTGAATTGCGACCACGAGGACAAGGAAGGTAATCGCATCCGCGACTGGTTGAGGGGAACCGTTGTGCAGATTGATAACAAACTGCTTGCAGTGCAATTCAGAGAAAATGTCTATCTGACCGATGGCTGGTTGGTTCCGGATCGAATTCTCTGGTACCCGTTTGCATCAGAGAATGTCCGACCTTATGTTTCTAAAACGAAAAAGGTCAATCCGCTCGATGAAATCGATTTGGATAGCCTTAACTTGTTTTAGTAAAATTAGCAACAATACGAATGATATCAAAGCCTTCAGCGTAAGGACGTTCAGCTAAGGCACCGTGACGGATAGCCGTTGCGCGGGTGATATCAGGAGCGAAATAGTAGCGGTTACGGTAGGTTGAATACTCTGCCAAAGCCGCTATTTTTGTTTCTATTGCGTTTTCGCTCACTTCGGCCAAAAAGTTGGGGAAAAAGCCGTGGCTGCTGCGCAATACGTCGAAGCCCAAAACAGTCGTACCGCGAAAGGCACGGGTTGCTTCCTCGGTCAGTGTGTTGTGGTCTTGATGCATATCATTGACGGTGTGGACAAAGACAATTTCCGGTTGGTACTTTTTACGCAATTCGAGCATTTCTTGCAAAATTTCTTGTCTGAAATCAGGGAAACGGCGGGTTTCATAAGTGCCGAGGGCGAATTGGTGGTCTTGCAAGCCCAAACGGTGCATGCTATTGCGATGTTCTCCGACCAAATCCATTAAATCGGGATTTTTTTGATTATCCGAGAAAGTCTGACAAAAAATGTCTGCTTCGCCGACTATATCGGCAATTAAAGCACCACAACCCAACTCAATATCATCCGGATGAGCGCCCATGAAGAGTAAAGATTTTCCGTAAAATGTCATATTGTTCATAGCAGCCTCTATTTGGTGGCGATGAAACCACCGACAACTTTGGTCATGACCAGTTTGCCGTCGCGTTCGAGGAATTTTTGAGCAGTTTCTTCAATTTTTGACATGACCTCTTCAAATTCTTCGTGAGTTTGGAAGAGCGAATTCCAGAGCTTGCGGTCTTCGGACATGGATGCACGGGTGTATACCATGAAAGGTTCAACGGCTTCAAAAGTGAGTGGGTTTTCAAAGATATGTTGTTCGGTTTTGCTGAAGAGCGCTTGCATTGTGCCGTAGATCTCGGAAGCATAGCGAGAGCTACCGGGCATGGGTGGGATTTCTTTGCCGGTCGCTTCTTTGATGATGTCATAGAAAAGTTGCTTGTTGCTTGGCATCGGTCCTGTGGTGAAGAGCCGCCCTCCGGGAACCAAAAGACGATGCATTTCACTTAGGGTGAAGGGGATATCTTGCGCATAGTAAATTGCAAAGCAAGCGGAAATCAGGTCATAATGATTTTCGGGGAGGATGAAGGGCTGGTTAAAATCGAGGAAGCTGAACTTGACCGGATTGCCAAGTTCCTGATTTTTTGCGCGGGCATCGTCAAGGAGCGATTCGGAAACGTCTGTGCCGGTGATGTCGACTTCGCCGTTCAGGTGATGGTAGTAAGAGAAACATTGCTTGCCGGAGCCACAGCCAACATCCAAAATTTTCATACCGGGTTTGAGCTGGAGGATTTCGAGCATCCAGGCATCGATATCGCGCGCACCAAATTGGGAATGGATGTTGATGCGTTTGGCGAGATCGTCAGTTGTTTCTTGAAAATCGATTTTCATAAATACCTCATTGTATAATTTCTAAGGCTTAAGTATACATTGCCCTGTTAATAGATACAAGCGCAAAATCTTACAGAGATGTGTGGGGGTTAGGATTCGGGCTTCGCTTCACAATAAGGGGCGAAGGTTCTGCCGAAGTTTTCGATTGCCGCCTGAATGTCTTCATATTTCACCGCCGAGTCTTCCTGTGGAGTGCCGGCGATGACCAAATACCAAGTTTGTTCTGGACATTTCAAGATTCCCATATCGGCGACAACCATCGGGTTGGTTAATGTGCCGCGTTTGTTGTAAAACTTACATTGCGGAAGTTCAGCCGAGAGGACACCCAACAAGGTTTCATCGTTTTCGGTATATTCGCCCATTAATTCGAGCAGGAAATTGTTAAAGTCCTCGCTCAAAACATCTTGATTGTTGACCAGTTTAAGCGAAAGGAGCAAGTCCTCTGCCGTACTGAGGCGTGGATCGAAAGTGGTTTGTCTGAGCCCCCATTCATCCAAATAATTCCTCAGCTGGTTATCACCGCGGGCAAAAAATTCCAGAGATTCGGTGGCTGCTTCTTCACTTTTGACAATCATGGCGGAGACCAATTCCGCCCAACTTCGTCCAATCCCGTAGCTTTTGATTTTCTCAAGGCTGTCACCCCGTTCTTCAAGAATTTTGAGGACCACGAGAGCGACCGGCAGCTTGATGGTTGATGCAGGATGGAAAAGCTCATCCGGGTTGCGCTCGAAGAGCCTCTCCCCGCCTTCATTTTCAATGATGACATGCCAATCCACACCTTCAATCAGACTTTCTGCCAGGCTATTCTTTATGTCCTCATCCGAAATTTCGGCCGGAAGTGTGGGCATGGCAAGCGGCAATTCGGTAGTAGTTGGGCTAGGGCTTGGGGTTGAAGTTGAAGTGGGGGTTTGGATCGCTTCTTGCGTTGTCGTTGGGGTAGCGGTTAAATTGACTTGCGCGGAAGGCTGACAGGCTTGCAAGAGGCATGCAAAGCCTAAGAGAATCAGCATAAAACGATCGTATTTGTGGGGATTAGTCATAAGCGCTTAGCAAATTCTCGGCAACATTTCACCGGTGAGCATATCGAGGTGGCGACTGGTGCCTAAGGGCGTTTTGAGCAAAAGTTGTCCGCTTGGTTTATCTTCCACACGTCCAATAATCGCGGCATTTCTCCCGTAAGGATGATTTTGAAGGCAGTTAAGGGCTATTTGTCCGAATTCCTGGGGCAAAATAAGGATCAGCTTGCCTTCATTTGCCATATAAAGCGGATCCAAGCCGAGCAAATCACAGGCACTGCGCACATCCTGGTCAATCGGAATGGCGTTTTCTTCTAAAATGATGCCGAGCTGACTCTGACAGGCAATTTCAACCAGGCTGGTCGCCAAACCGCCTCGGGTTGGGTCGCGCAGGACATGAACCTCGGGAACGTTTTCGAGCAAGTCGGCGATCATACCATTTAAGGGGGCGACATCGGATTTAATCTCGCTTTTGAAGCCGAGGTTGCCGCGTGCTTCGGCGACAGCGATGCCATGATTGCCAATTGGACCGCTGAGAATAACCAGGTCTCCGGGCTTTGCGTTTTGTCCGGAAATTTGCAGATCCTTTTTTCGCCAGCCGATGCCGGTTGTACTGATGAAAATCTTGTCGGACTTCCCTTTTTCGGTTACTTTTGTGTCTGCGGCGATAATTTGCACTCCGGCTTCCTTGGCGGCTTCTGCCATCGAGCTGACAATGCGCTCCAAATCGGCGAGCGGAAAGCCTTCCTCCATGATGAAGGTGGCGGTTAAAAATTTGGGAAGAGCACCGAGCATGGCGACATCGTTGACCGTGCCACAAATTGAAAGCCGACCAATATCGCCACCGTTGAAAAAGAGGGGAGAAACAATATGCGCATCGGTTGAGACGACCAAATCCATCCCTTCAGGAATTTCCCGACCAAGTTTGAGCAAAGCCGCGTCATTCCCCTGATTAAGAATTGGGTTGCCGAGCTGTTTTTGGAAAAGATTGCGAATCAAATCGTGGGTTAAGGTGCCGCCGGAACCGTGACCAATCAGGACGGTTTCATGATGACTGATAGGCATCGGACAGCTGAAATTTTGCAAATTTGAAAGTGAGTCTTCCATTAATTCACCTTGTGATAACGATAGGTTGCCGCGCAGGCACCTTCGCCTGAGACCATCGGCGCACCGAGGGGATTGGAAGGGGTGCAGAGCTTTCCGAAAGCGGGGCACTGACTTGGTTTCATGAGGCCGCGCAAAACCTGACCGGCTATGCAAAGTTCTGATTCTTGCAATTGAGCCAGTTCGATATCAAAACGGCTTCCGGCATCAAAAGCTTGAAAATCTTCGCGCAGACCCAAGCCTGACTTGGGAATTAAGCCAATTCCGCGCCACTGACGATCTACGGCTTTGAAAACCTTTGCCATCATTGCCTGAGCGGTTATGTTGCCTTCACGGCTGACGTAACGCGGATAGCCATTTTCGACTTCAGCGCACCCTTCTTCAAGCTGGCGAACGCAAAGCAAGAGGCCGAGGGCGAGGTCGGGCGGATCAAAGCCGGTCACAGCCATTGGAGTATGATATTTTTGAGCGATTGGCTCGTATTCATGGTAACCCATGATGGCGCAAACATGCCCGGCTGCCAAAAAGGCATTCACCCGATTGTCGGGACTTTGCAAAATGGCATGCATAGCTGGAGGAACCAAAACGTTGGTAGGCAGGATAGAAAAGTTGTCAAGACCAAGCTTTTGGGCATGCAAAATGCTGGCAGCAATCGCGGGGACGGTTGTTTCAAAGCCGACAGCGAAGAAAACTACTTGATTTTGAGGGTTGTTTTGAGCAAGTTTTAGCGCATCCATGGGGGAGTAGACCACGCGGACATCCGCACCTTGCGCTCTGGCGCTAAAAAGGTCGCCGGTAGAGCCGGGAACGCGCAGCATGTCTCCAAAACTGGTGAAAATGACGCCCGGTTGAGCGGCAATTTGTAGGGCGCGTTCAACCAGCTCCAGCGAGGTTACACAAACCGGACAGCCGGGACCGTGGATCAGGTTGATTTGCTCGGGGAGCAATTGGTCAAGCCCGTACTCCATGATGGAATGGGTTTGTCCGCCGCAAATTTCCATGATGTTCCATGGTTTTGTCGTGATGCGCCGAATTTCGTCCATCAAAGCTTTGGTTTGGCGGACGGACTCAGGGTTGAGCTTATTCGCCACTGGCTTGCTCTCCATAATAATTGCGATTGAAAGCTTCGAGATCTTTCAAAATTTTGAGCGTTTCGTTTGCTTCGGTATCGCCTAGGAGGTTCAGGGCAAAGCCGGCATGGACGAGCACATAGTTTCCGACTTGAGCTTCGGGTGTGGTTGCCAGGCAAACTTCTTGCCTGACACCGTCAAAGTCGACCTGGGACATTAAGATGCCGTCGACTTCATAGATTTCAGTTACTTTTCCGGGTATTCCAAGACACATAATTAGTCCTTTATCATGCCTGTTTGGTACAGGGCAGTGAGCAATTGTCCGGCTGCCACGCCGCCATCGTTGATGGGGATTTGGTGGTGCCACAGGACGTTGAAACCGGCTTTTTCTAAAACCGGGATAACTTTGCTAATCAGAAGTTTATTTTGCCACACTCCGCCTGAAATTGCCACCGTTTTTATGTCGCTCTCTTTGTGGAGCATTTGGCAAACTTCGAGGCTCAGCTTGAGGATGGCATTGTGGAATTTAGCGGAAATGACAGCTTTGCTCTGACCGAGTTGAAGGTCTTTCAAAATTTGATTAAAAAGCGGCTTGAGCAGTATGCTTTCCGCTTCAATCGGCAGTTGGTAAGCCTTGTTTTCGTTTGGGTCGGCGATGCTTTCCAAGAGGATTGCATTTTGGGCTTCGTAGTTGATTTCTTGGTATAAGCCAATCAAGGCGGCAACCGCGTCAAAGAGCCTCCCCATGCTGCTGGTTTGAGCGGTGTTGAAGTTCGTTTCGACCTGATGAAGCAATACCTGCTTTTCGAGTGGGGATAAATGATGAAATGGTGCGGTCTTTCCGGCTTCTTCAAGCAAAGAAATTTTTGCCAGGTAGGCAAAGGCGAGGCGAGCCGGTTTTCTAATGGAAACATCACCGCCGGGCAGGGGCATTTCCTCAAGGTGGAATTTCCGCTCAAAGCCGGCGTAATTGGCAAGCATTACCTCGCCACCCCAAATTGTGCCATCGCTGCCGTAGCCGGTGCCGTCAAAAGCCAAACCAATCACAGCTTCGTTTGAATTCCAGGCGTTATCCGCCAGACAAGCGCTGATGTGGGCGTGGTGATGTTGAACGAAAACCAAGGGCAGGGACTCCATTTGGGCGCGCGACTGGGCATAACGAGTCGCCAGATAGTCCGGGTGAAGGTCAGCGGCGATTAGTTGGGGTTGTATACGAAAAATGTTTTGGTAGTGCTCGATTGCCTGAGTGAAGGCATCCAAGGTTTCCTGATTTTCAAGGTCGCCAATGTGATGACTGGGGAAAAGATAGTTGTCGCGAGAAAGCGCAAAAGTATTTTTCAAAAGTGTGCCGGTAGCCAGAGCAGGCGGCATCGTGAAGGGCATTCGTAAGGGCATTGGCGCATAACCTCTCGCCCGACGGATAAAATAGGGCCGGTTTTGGACAGTCGTCAGGACGGAATCGTCTATTCGAGTCAGAATTGGGCGATCGTGGAGTAAAAAGGCATCGGCTACAGCGCTCAATCTTTCGAGTGCCGCTTCATTTTCAGTCAGGATTGGTTCTTCGCTCAAATTTCCACTGGTCATGACCAAAACTTTTGGAAAATTCTCCGCTTTTTCGAGCAGGAGGGCGTGCAAAGGCGTATAGGGCAGTATAAAACCGAGCCTGTTTTGATCGGGGGCGACAATTTTCGCTAAGTCCCTGCCCGTGGCTGTTAGCTTGAGGATAACGATGGGCGCCTGGCTTGAAGTCAAAAGCTGTTCTTCTTCGCTCGTCACTTGTGCAAATTCACGAATGGTTTCAAGGTCAAAGCTCATCAGGGCAAAAGCTTTTCCGCTCCTGCCTTTTCTTTCTCTGAGGCTGTTAACAGAGGTTTGATTTTGGGCGTCGCAAGTCAGATGAAAACCACCCAGTCCTTTGACAGCCAGGATTTTGCCTTCGCTAATCAATTTTCTGCTTAATTGAAGGGCATCTTCCTTTTCGGCAAGGCGTTTATCTTTGGTCTGTAACCAAATTTGAGGACCGCAATCCGAACAAGCGACAGGTTGAGCGTGAAAACGACGATCGGTCGGATTATGATATTCAGCTTCGCAAGCCGGGCAAAGCTGAAAATTTGCCATGCTTGTGTTTGGGCGGTCGTAAGGAATTTTGCGAACAATCGAGAAGCGAGGTCCGCAATTGGTGCAATTGATGAAGGGATAGCGAAAACGCCTGTCTTGCGGGTCAAAAAGTTCGCGCTGACAATCGGGACAGAGCTTTAAATCCGGGGATACGGGTAGAAATTCTGTGGAATCGTCCTGGCTGTCGATGATTTTGAAGTCATCATATTTGTGAAGGGGCAGATCAAAAACTTCAAAATTGTCGATTTGTGCCATCGATGGTGGTTGATTTTGCAGCTCTTGAATAAAAGCTTCAATGGACTTATCTTCGCCATAGACTTCGATTTCTACACCGTGGGCGTTGTTGAGGACCCAGCCTTTCAAGCCATGTTTTTGCGCATAGCTATAGACTGTCGGACGAAAACCGACACCCTGGACAATGCCACGGATGAGCAAGCGCTTATTTATTGCGGTCAATTATCCTCTTGAACTGAGAACTTTTTCGACCAGCCAGTCCACCCACGCCTGAACACCTTCGCCGGTTTTAGCACTGAGAGCAAAAGTCTTGAGACCCGGATTGAGCATTTCGACGCCTTCGCGGAAATAATCCATGCGAAAATCGACATAAGGGAGCAAATCGGTTTTGTTGATAATCAAAACATCAATGTTTCGGTAGATGTTTGGGTATTTATAGGGTTTGTCGTCGCCTTCCGGAATGGAGGCAATCAGGATGTTGGCATGATTACCTAGTGCAAAGCCAGCCGGGCAAATTAGATTGCCGACGTTTTCAATCAGAAGCAAATCGAGCGCATCCAAATCGAGCTGATCAAGCGCTAAACCGACCATATTGGCATCGAGATGACAGTCGCCACCGGTGTTAATTTGGACGGCGGGCATTCCGGCATTGACAATTTTGTCTGCATCAATCGTAACCGGAGCGGTATCGCCTTCAATAACGCCAAGACGCAAATCGTCGGGGAGATTGGCGATGGTCTTGAGGATCAGGCTGGTTTTCCCGGCACCGGGAGAAGCCATCACATTGATGCAAAAAACGCCATGCTGATCAAGCTTTTGGCGGTTTTGTTCGGCTAATTGCTCGTTGGAGTCCATGATTCTTTTGACAATTTCAACTCTTTGGCTCATTATTAACTTCCTTTTCGATTTCTATGGCATCGACCTGGAATTCTTCTCCGGCGATGATTTGTAAATTGATGCCCTGACAGTTTGGGCAAGGGGTCAGTTCTTCGATAAGCTGAAACTCATTGCCACAATTTTGGCATTTTAGCTTTGCCAGGATGCGGTTAAAGTGTAATTTTGCCTCTTCAGCAATGCTGCCTTTGCTGATGTGATCCCAATAGAATTGGACGGAATCGTCAACAATCGATGAAAGCGCTCCGATGGTGAGGCTGATATCGGTTACTTTCGTGGCTCCGTTTTCTTCAGCAGATTGAAGGACGATTTGGAGGATGCTTTCGGTGACGGCTAATTCATGCATAACTAATTATAAGGGACTTGCTGAATTTCCTGAAATATTTTTCAAGACTCATTGTTTAGCAGTTCAAGCTCTTCCAGCAAAGTTCTGCTTGCCTGTTGGACTAATTGAACGGTCCGCTCGGACAATTCTTGTTTAAACTGAAAAGAGAAACCGCGGACGCTGAGCATTTTTGCCTTTGGATGGCTTCCGGTCAGGGTCTGACAAATGGCAAGCAGTTCACCGGCAGCGAGGTGGTGGGTGAAAGCGGAATGCCCGGAAGTGGCTTGAAGCTCTTCAAAAATTAAATCGGGCAATTGTTCGGAATTGTGGGCATCGATGAAGATGACTTGCTCGTAATCGGCGATATCCTCTGCCATTTCCGGAAGAAGCTGGAAGAGGTAGAAAAGCCGAAGGGAATGCTCAGGAATTTCAAGCGATTCACCCGGGAATTGTGGCGTCGGCAAGCCGAAATGTTGGCAAAAATTGTCCAAAATGTGCCAACCGGCACCGTCATCTTCACGGTCGCGATTGCCGTAAGCAAGTATCAGAGTTTTCATATGCAAAGTTTGTCATAATATGCCAAAACCTCCCTCAATGGTAACACAAGGAAGGTTTTGGACTGAGTAATCATAAAGCTTAACGTCTGAGGGTTTGGCTAAGCTTACCCTCAGCGTCAAAAATTTCGATTTCAAGCGGCATTTGACCGACGGCATGGGTTGAGCAACTCAGGCAGGGGTCATGAGCACGAATGGCGTGTTCAACGCGGTTGAGCATGCCCTCTTTCACTTCGGGACCATGCACATATTCTTTGGCAACCATATCGACCGCCTTACTCATGGCATAGTTGTTGTGCCCGGTGGAGACAATCAGGTTTACGCGTTCCAGCCGTCCGTTTTCATCTGCATAATAATCGTGAATCAAAGTTCCGCGTGGAGCTTCGAGGATGCCGACACCGTGTCCGACCGGATTTTGTTTGGTATTGAGAATGTTGTTACTCAAAATATCCGGGTCTTCCAACAAAATTCGGGCGCGTTCGACGGCAAAGAGTGTTTCAATCATGCGGGCATAGTGGTAATAGAGTGTGTTTTCAACCGGTTTGCCGCCATTGAGACTCTTAAAGATCTTAAATTCTTCGTTTGCCAGTGGCGTGTCAATCTTCTCCGCCAGGTTAAGGCGACCCAATGGACCAACACGGTAAACCCCTTCAGGGTAGCCAAGCTTTTTGTAATAAGGGAATTTGAGGTAAGACCAGGATTCGACGTGTTCGGCGATGTAGTCGAGGTAGTTTTGTGCGCTGAAGACTTCCAGCTCTTGGCCATCACGACCTTTTAGGCGTAAATTACCATCATAAAACTCCAAACCATTATCGGGAGTGGTCAAACCGAAGTAGCCGGTTGGGAAAACGGCAAATTTTTCGACTGTTTCTGCGTTGGCGGCTGCCCAGTCTTTGACAATTTTTATCCCGATTTGGGCGGTGGCAATTTGTTCATCAATTTGAGCGAGGATGCGGTCGCGGCTTTCCAAACTCAAGGTTCGGTTTACACCGCCGGGGATGGCAAAGGTGGGGTGGATACTGCGTTCGCCAAGTTCTGAAATGATCGATTGTCCAAATTTGCGAATGCGAACAGCTTTTAGGGTCAGCTCGGGGTCGGCTTCAATCAAGCCGACGACGTTCCGAATTGCCGGGTCGGCATCGAAACCAAGCAAGAGATCGGGACCCGCTAATTCAAAGAAATGCATTCCATGGCTTTGAATCATTTGTCCCATGTGCATCAGCTCGCGTAAGAGGGAAGCAGGACGGGGAGGAGGGCAGCCGAGGACGATATCTCCGGCTTTGGCGGCTGCCAAATGATGGCTGACCGGGCAAATGCCACAAATGCGGGGGGTGATTTGTTGCATTTCGGTTACCAGGCGGCCTTCGCAAAACTTTTCAAATCCACGAAATTCGTTCACGTGGAAATAAGCATGTTCGACATTGCCATCTTCATTCATATGGACGGTAACTTTGGCATGGCCTTCAATGCGGGTTACGGGTTCAATTGTAATTTTTTGTGTAGCCATTCTTCCTCCTAATGCCAGTCATTGGTGAGCTGATTGGTTTCCGGCATGCGGCCCTGGGCAAGTTCGCTGAGGACGTAGAAAATCGCATCGGCACTTGGGGCGCAGCCGGGCAGAAAGACATCAACTTTGACGACATCACTAACCGGACGGACATGTTGCGTGGTGGACAATTCCGGGTCATCCGGAATTTTGCCGCTCTCATCCGTGCTCTCACTTTCGATGTAAGCACGTTTGAGCGCTTCGTCCGCACCAACAAAATTGCGCATCGCCGGAACACCGCCAAAAACAGCACAATCGCCAAGAGCGATTAAGATTTTTGAGCGTTCCCGCATTCGGAGAGCAACCTCCTCGTTATAGGAATTGGAAATGCCGCCTTCGAGGATGCCGACGGTTACACCATCTTCGTCCGGTTCTTTTAAGTCGGTGATGGGCGTTGCTCTGAGGTCAACCAATTTGGTTAGTTCAATAATTCTTTCGTCCATGTCCAAAAAAGACATATGACAACCAGCACATCCCGCAAGCCAATCAGAAGCTACTTTTGGTTTTGCCATGTTTTTCCTTTCTTCAAGCCTTGATGATGCCTGAGACTTTTTGGGGTAAGACTGTTTGCCAGTCTTGTTTCAGGCTAAATCCGGTTCTTTCTGCCATAAAATTGAGCACATCATAAATCGAATGTTGACCTTCTGCAGCTACCAAAGCTTTATTGTGGAACTGCAAACGACCATCGGTGCTGAGATAATAACCTTCAATTTCTGCCCAGGTCTTACAAGGCAAAACCAAATCGGCAGCATCGGTGAATTCATTAAAGTAAGCGGAATGGACAATTTTAAACTCGCTCTTTTTCAAAGCTTCGAGCGCATGACCGCAAGCATGACCGTCTGCCATAGCATAGATAGCGACAGTGGCCGCTTTGAATTCGGGGTTCAGTTCAATTCCGAGCAGAGGTGCCGCAAAGCTGTTGGTATCGCCTTTGAGGATGATAACTTTTGCCCCAATTTCCTGGGCAAAGCGAATCGTCTTACGCAGGCTTTCGAGATTTGACAGCTTTGCATAATCTTTGCCGATTATAAAGACTGGTTTTTGCCAGTCGGGCAAACTATCGAGGAGCAAGTTGGCTCTGTGGGCAGTTAGACCTTGTTCTTGAATGATTTGTTCAGCATCAGGACAAGCACCATTGGCTTTGTAGCAAATTAGCAAGTCGATGATTTCGTCATAATCATCACCAACACGGATTAATCGCCTGATGAAGTTTTGTCCAAGTTTGTTTTCATCCCTGCTGACCTCAACCAAAGAAAAATGCTCGCGAGATTTTCGCTTAATCATAAATCCGGCGACCTGATGGTCGGTGGTCAGATCTGCGCCTAAGACTACTGCAGCATCCGCATCTTCGAGTGCGTCAAGCGTTGATTCGAAAGCACCAAATTCTTTCGCCAGTTCAATGCTGACGGCTGCGCTTTCATCATGACCGAAGAGCCCAACCCGATTGATATTGAAGCCGTCTTCAAAGAAGGATTTGAAACCTTGCAGTGTATCCATTGGCAGGCGACCGGAGATATATGCACTGATTTCGTCTCCTCCGTATGCTTTTAATTGTGTAGCAATACATGCGAGGGCGGAATCCCAGGCAATTGGCTGTAATTCCCCATTGCGACGAATGAGAGGTTTTTCTATTCTTTGTCGAACTTCTTTCACCGGAGCATAACGCCCTTTTTCACAAAGCAAACCACCAAGGAAGAGATCGTCAAATTTACTGTCAATTCTGACCAGACGGTTGTCGCGGGTTTTGATAACTCTTGTGCAGCCCAGGCTACAATCCATACAAACGGTTTCAGTATGGGTTAAATCGGTTTCACGTCCCTGGTACATCGAGCGGCGGTCATAAAGCGCACCGGTTGGGCAGATTTCAACACAATTTCCGCAAGATATACAGGAGCTTTCTCCTAAGGGAATGCCGTTGTCAGCGATTAAAATGCTGGCAGAACCGCGGTGTTCTAAGCCGAGCGTGTTGTTACCAACCAATTCCGAACAGATGCGGACGCAACGGCGACAAAGGATGCAGCGATTGTTATCCAAGATGAAGTCGGGGTGACTGGTATCAACGTAAAAGGGTTTGTAAGCCGGTGTGATTGTCCAGTGGTTAATCCCTTCATCGTATGCGGCAGTTTGCAAATCACAATCGCCATCAGTCGCCTGACAATACATGCAAAAATGATTTCTCTCGCTAAAGAGCATCGAAAGGATAAAGCTTCGGGCAGATTTTGTCTTTTCTGTATCGGTGTGAACTTTCATCCCTTCGGCTGCTGGAACGGTGCAGGACGGCATCAATGTCCGCGCGCCCTCGATTTCCACCAAACACAAACGGCAAGAGCCATAAGGCGTCAGCTTGGGATGATGGCAAAGCGTCGGGACATTAAAACCCGCCAAATGGATTGCATCCAAAACGGTGCCACCGTCAGGTAATTCAATTGGCTTTTCATTTACTGTGAGGTTTATCATAAATATTCTCCATCCTCTCGCTTTAGTTGACCATCACTGCGTCAAAATTACAGACTTGTTGGCAAATACCACATTTGATACAGATGTCTTGATCAATCACATGGGTGAGCTTGCGTTCACCGCTGATCGCACTGACCGGGCAGTTGCGAGCACAAACGGTACAGCCGGTACAGTTTTCAGCTGATATTTCGAACTTAATCAGGTTGCGGCAAACTTTAGCTCGGCAGCGATGTTCGAAAATGTGCTCTTCGTATTCGTCTAAGAAATGTTCCAAAGTGGAAATTACCGGATTTGGTGCGCCCTGACCAAGACCGCAGAGGCTGTCTTGAATGATTTCTTTACAAAGCATGCGCAACATGGGGATGTCTGAGGCTTTGCCTTCACCGGCACAAATTCTTTCCAAAATTTCAAGAATTCGCCGGGTTCCAACACGGCAGGGAATACACTTTCCGCAAGATTCTTCTTGAGTGAACTCCATGAAGAAGCGGGCGATATCGACCATGCAGGTTTCTTCGTCCATCACAATCATACCGCCGGAGCCCATAATTGAGCCGGCTGCGCCGAGTGTTTCGTAATCGACCGCTAAGTCAAGATATTTCTCGGGTAAACAACCACCCATCGGTCCACCGGTTTGGACGGCTTTGTAAGCTTTGCCGTTTTTAATACCGCCACCGATTTCGAAAATAATTTCGCGTAAAGTTGTGCCAAAGGGCACTTCAATCAAACCAGTGTTGACCACGTCTCCGGCGAGGGCAAAGGTTTTTGTACCCTTGCTCTTTTCAGTACCCATGCTGGTGTACCAGTCCAGCCCATTATGAATGATTTTTGGAACGGTTGCGTAGGTTTCAACGTTGTTAATGTTTGTCGGCATTCCCCAAAGACCTTTGGTTGCCGGGAAGGGGGGACGAACACGCGGTTCACCACGATTACCCTCAATTGAGGCAATCAGGGCAGTTTCTTCACCGCAAACGAAAGCACCGGCACCCATGCGAACTTCCATGTCGAAGGAAAAACCGGTTCCGAGAATGTTTTCGCCGAGCAAACCATATTCACGGGCTTGCTGGATGGCGATATTGAGCGTGCTGACCGCGATTGGGTATTCAGCCCGGCAATAAACGTAACCTTGATTCGCACCGATTGCATAGGCACCGATTGCCATGCCTTCAATTACGGCATGAGGGTCACATTCCAGCACTTTTCGATTCATGAAAGCACCAGGGTCGCCTTCGTCTGCATTACAAACCATATATTTTTGGGAACCGGGAGCCTGATGGGCAAATCGCCATTTCAGACCGGTCGGGAAACCAGCACCGCCACGACCACGTAATTTGGAGTCTAAAATCATTTGAATAACTTCATCCTGGGTCATTTCGGTCAGGACCTTGGCGAGGGCTTGATAGCCGTCGGTGGCGATGTAGTCATTGACGTTGCGTGGGTCGTTGTTGCCGATGTGTTCGAGAATGATGCGAATTTCTTTATCTTTAGGTGGGCGGACTTCATCATCAGCCAGATCGCGCATCTTTGCGGTGTAGTGGTCCAGTTGACGACCTTTGACGAAATGCTCCTGGACAATTAGGCGAACGCTTTCAGGGGTGAGGGCGATATAGTGGCTGCCTTCAGGATAAACCAAAATATCGGGTCCTTCTGTTTCCGGTTCACCAAGGCGGGGAGTGTCGATCAGTTGGACTTCATCCAGTAAATTTTGGGACTTAAGCTCGGCAATCAATTCCTCTTTTACCTGAACCGCGCCTTTATCAACGCAGATGGGGTCCATTGAGACGAGAATTGTTGAACGATAATATGCCATTTTCGCCTTCCTATTCTCTTATCAATAATTCCTGGACCACGTCGCCGTCGATGACATGCTCTTGCATGATTTTGCGAGCCTGGTCGGGGTTGACTTTGCCATAAACAACTTCATGTTCATCGGGGAAAATGACTTTCACTACCGGATCCTGACCGGTGAAGCCAAGATCTCCGGTTTGGCGGAGGATGATATCCGCCAGTTGTTTTTCTTCGATAAAGTTGAGAATTGCTTTAAGCGTTTCTCTGGCACCGGAAGCAATGCCAATGGTCCCCATGCCGACAATTACCTGAATCTTGCCAGTTTGGTTACGCATCTCCTTCACTTTTTGAGCCTCTTTGCGCAGGTTTTTGAGTTCTTCGATAGATCTAATTGTTGGCATTTATCTCTCCTTTTACTGCTTGGTTAACTTCATTGATACCGTTTTGGATGGTATTTGTGAGATATGAGATGACTCGATAATCTGTTAAATGCAGGGGTTCCATGGCTTCTTTGACCTCTGCATCGTCAAAACTGAAAATATCATCGTTAATCTGATACGAAAACACCCAATTTACATTGGGTGTCGCCAGTAATAAACTAAGAAATGTGTCGGATAAATTGCCAAGTGGCATCCGATTAATGTGACTGTTTTGAAATCTTGCTAAAATTTCAGTGCCCCGATTAAGTTGGGATTGTATGGTAAGGTAGCCCTTGCAACTTTCGGCAGCTTGTTTGAACATTGGAATGCCCAAACCGACTTTTCGACTTGTGCGGGTTGTGACGAAGGGATTGGTAACCATTTTTGTTAAATCCTCGTCCATGCCTTTGCCATTGTCTTTGACTGAAATCCATAATTCATCTTTTAAGATATCTTTTTTCACCTTTATTTCGACACAGGTCGCCCCGGCTGAAATGCTATTTTCGGCGATATCTAAAATATGAAGGGAGAGTTCTCTCAATCGACTACCTCGCTAATCAGGATT
>Ga0265295_1003814_pt1 | contig 21182 bp, 17 predicted proteins | sample Munlansysbiofilm_FD_192503 | JGI IMG/M metagenome (GOLD analysis project Ga0265295, IMG submission 192503) | Leachate microbial communities from a municipal landfill in Southern Ontario, Canada - Methane capture system biofilm | ecosystem: Engineered > Solid waste > Landfill > Unclassified ...
CAGCTATTGCAGATAAAAACTGTACCACGTCAAGTTCAAGTTCAACCCATGTGCTGTCACCATTGGCATAAAGATTCTGATGGCAGGGATCGGTTGTTGTGTCCAGATAATCGATAGTTTCAATATAAGGCAATGTTATTGATCCGCTGAGACCAATGCCAAAAAGATTATCAAAAACAATTGGAATTATTGTGTCATTGCAAAAACCAAAAGGAGGGAAGTTGGTTGGATCATAACAGGGATAGGTAAAAACACCTGTCTGACTATTGAGTCCTAAGATTGTGATTGTATCGTAGGGGACATGAATGTCAATGATGGGAATAGTTGTGCACGTAAACACGCAGATTGTGGCATCCACGTCAAGATCAAACCCAAAATCCAATGTGAGTGCAATAATGCCTGCAGTTGGAAAATGGGTTGTTAAGTCCCAGCCGGGTCTGACTTCATAAGAAGATTGAATAGTAACTTCTTCACCCGGACAAAAAGTATCATCATTGGGTATTTCAAGAAATACTGATACGGGATAATCCACGTCAACTGAACCTGTTGTAAACCCAGAAATTGTAAAATCAGATCCTATTTGAAACCAAGTATCAATATCAAACATGACTCCGAACTCCCCACCAAGAAAACTTGTTATGGATCCGAAAGACATGGCTGTGTCAAAACCGAAACTAAAAAGGTTGATATCAATATTCAGTGTGAATGGGCTCCCATTTGGACCCCACATGTTTTGATCATGTGTGTGCCAGTCTATGTCATGTTGCAGAACGGTAGTTTGTGAAAATACATGGTTGCTCATGCAAACAACTATAAAGAAAAGGGAAATCCACAAAAAAAATGTTTTCATTTTTGTTAGAATTTATCCAAAAATTCAACCGACAACAGAGATTCTCTTAATACATTATACAGTAATGATCTAGCTTCTACAGGATAATTCGCATCAATCCAGACAGTCATATTGTATGTCCCCGTGAGGAGCATGAGGCGTTCAAAGTTTATTGGGGTTCCGTTTTCAGGGTTTTCAACGGTGTAAGAAAGAAGAAACATGACTGCCTGATGTCCAGACAATGTTGTCAAATCTTCCCTGACCAGAACTTTAACTCCCTGAGCACTCATTGTTTCTTCATTAACAGCTTCGGATATTCTTGTATAAGGAATTTCATTTACAACCTTGAGTTGAATAGATGAAAATGCTCCAGGATGAATATATGCAAGTGCTTCTTCCTGATCGATTTTTTGAAAATATACAGGAGGTATAAATGATGCACTTGAATCAGATAGGAAAACTCTAATTGGCTTGTCAGCAGAAGGTTGTGAGTCTTCAATTTGGGCGATAGATGGAGTTATACAAAGGAAAATAAGCCCAAAAAACAGAGCAAGTATAGTAAACTTTCTCATAGAACACATCATTATAGGGTTAAGGCAAAGATAGTAATTTTTTTAAATTAACAAAATATTTAATTTCAGGGATAATTTATCTTGGAGTTTTTTATTTTCAAAGGGTTATGCGAAAAGTTTTAACTTTACAGCTCAATTTTTTATGTATGAATAAAGATAAAAAGAGACACTGGTTACTTCCTGTATTGTGTATTATGACATTTATCGGAAGTGGATTTGGATTGTTAATAGCTGTTTTGTCGGCAGTTGATATTCAATTGATTCAATTTGTGATGAAAATTCCAGGGTATACTTCTGTGGTGTCAAATGTTGCTGATACACATTTTACTTATGAGTTGGCCAAAATTGTACTTTATGCGTTCTCAATATTTGGTGCTTATCAAATGTTGCACTTGAAAAAAAGAGGATTTGTGTTTTATTCAGTAGCACAGGTACTTTTGCCGATTATTTCATTTTTCTTTTTCAGCTATCCTTTTTTTCAGACATTTACTATAGTTCTCCCGGAATTTATTTTTGGCTTTGCATTTATTGCGTTGTATGCATTGCACTTGGGGAGCATGAGCTCAAAGAAAGAATTACAGAAGTAAATTGTTGTACCCTAGTGTGCTAGGTTTTTGGAAGCATAACACTAAACTTGCTGCCAATATCTTTTTTGCTACTTACACTCAGTGTGCCGTTGTGTCTTTCGATAAATTCGCGGCAAATTAATAGCCCAATTCCAGATCCTTTTTCGTCAGCAGTTCCACGTTTAATGGTATTACTTCCAGGAATAAAAAGCGAATCCAGTTCCTTTTCAGACATTCCAATTCCCGTGTCTTCAACATTAAAGATATGCCATTTTTCATTTTCTTCATGTGATATTGTTATGACGCCTTTGACTTGAGAGAATTTAATGGCATTTGAGATCAGATTGCGGAAAGTTGTTTTAATCATATTGTAATCCGCGTAAATCATAAGTTTATCAGGGACAAATAGCTGGATAGAAATCTGTTTTTCATTTATTGAGGGATGAAACAGCTGCATGTTTTCAGAAATAATTTCATAAATGTTAAAGGATTCAGGTGTATAAGTAATTCTTCCTGTTTGCGTTTTAGACCAAAGGAGTAGGTTTTCTAGAAGTGTTTGAGTTTTTTCTGTTGTCTCTTTCATATTCTCCAATAGTTCCAAAACTTCTTCGCGGCTCATTTGGTTGTAATCTCTTGTCATAATTCTGACAAAGCTGACAAGTGATGCAAAAGGATTCCGAAGATCATGGGATATAATTGAAAAAAACTTATCCTTCGTAATATTGAGTTCTTTGAGCTTAGATTCTGATTCAACAAGTTTTTGATTTGCCTCTGACAATTCATTATTAAGGATGGCTAAAAACTCAGTGGTCTTTTTCTTTGATCTGTATTGGAAAATAAACATAATTAAAAGAACAAAAACAGATATCAAGATTCCTAAGATAAAATTTTTATACCATGTAGATTTATCTAGTTCAAGTTTTAAAATCTCATTGTCTTTTTGCTGAAGTTCTAATTGTTTTTGTTTGGCTTCTAATTCAAACTTTTCTTCAGTTTTTTGAATATTACTAAGAATGTTTTCGTTTTGAAGCTCGTCATTGGTTTCTTTGTATTTCTTGTAATATTCAAGTGCCTTCGCATGGTTTCCCATTTGTTCCAGAATCTTACTGTATGTCTCATAACAATTTGATAGTTCGCCTTTCGTATCTAGTTTAATAGCAAGATTTGTGGCAAGCTCAATATACTTTAATGCAGGCGTGATGTTTTTTATCTCTAAATACAGCTCTGAAATATTAAGATAAGAAAACAGGAGTCCTCTGGTATAGTTGTTTTCAGTATTGATTTTCATGGACTCCAAAAGGTATTTTTCGGCGTCTTTATATTGACCTTTTATTTTGTAAGTAACCCCAATATTGTTTAGAATGGGGGTTTGCATAGTGCTGTCCTTTAAGCTCTTACTAATAAGAAGAGCTTTATTGAAAAACACTAGACTTTTATCAAGATTCCCTTCTTTTCCGTATACGATTGCGATATTGTTAAGAGAATTTCTTACCTCCAAACTGTCATTGATTTGATAAAACAGATTTAAGGCTTTGTAGTAATACTGTTTGGCCTTGTTGAGCTGGTTGTTTTGACCATATGCTATTCCTATCGTATTGTATGCTTTTGCAATACCATAGGTGTAATTTTCTGATTGAAAATAGCGGATGGCCATGAATGAAAAATGAATCGCTTCGTCAAACTTACCTTGCCAGTTTTTAATTCGAGCTATGAGTCTGAAAGTGTTGCCAATACCTTTATTGTTGTTTAGCAACTTGTATTGCATCAGAGCCGCATAGAAAAGATCAAGAGCCTGATTAAATTCTCCAGTTATTGAATATGCCTCACCAAGAGCAGAGATTGCATCTGCTTTACCTGCAACATAATCTATTTCTTCAGATAATAAAAAAGCTTTTCTAGCATAGAGAATTGACTGGTCTGGATTTGTTTCAATATACTCGATAGAAAGTTTATTATAAACATTGATTTTTTCTATGTCTGAAAGATCATTGTTTAATAAACTCTGCAATGAATCAAACTGATTAGCATACAGTGAAGTAGCTATAAAATAAAAAAAAATGAAACAAATTTTCTTAAAATTCCTCACAATAATCAACTTATATCGTTACAAAAATACAACATAACTGTATAACCCTGATAAAAATATTGAAAAACATATTGTTTTATAATAGATAACATAAAAAAAGGAGGGAAAATCCCTCCTTTTTAAAGTCAATAGTTTTGAAGATTATTTTTCAAGGATAACCTTACGCGTAACATTTTGATTGCCTGTCTGAACGGAAATAAAGTATATACCGTTGTTCAGTTCGTTCATGTTGAATGGAATGGTGGTTTTGCCACTTCCTAGAGCACCTGTTTTTGAAAGAACAGTTTGTCCAATAATATTATTGACAACAATATTATATTCCATAGAATGTTGTGTATTGATTTGGACATTTAATCTTTCCTTGCAAGGATTTGGGTATACAAACAGATTGTTTTCAAGTGAAAAATCTGTTACATTTAAATTTACGCCTGTTGTAAAATGTGAATCTTTCCAGTTTGAATTATATCTGGTGTTGCAAGCTCTGACTCTCCAGTAGTACATTGTTTCCTTAACAAGGTTGTGGGTAACAGAAAAGAATACTGTATCGTGTGTAGTGGTGGGATGAAGAATAGTATCAATTCTAACATCTGTGATAAATGCAGGGTCAGGTGAACATTCCAATTCATAATGTGTACATCCATTAATTTTGCTCCATTTAAATGTTGGAACGGTATTGGGCGTTGTAACTCCTTCAGCAGGACTGTATAAGGTTTTTACGGCAGGGATAACATTAATTCTATATACCGAACTCCAAACAGAAGTGTCAACTAAACTCATTGCTCTAGCTCTCCAGTAAACCATTTCAGCAAAGGGAAGGGTGTCTGCAGCAACTTGCATTACCGTATCTCTGTTGCTAGGATGTGTGGGGTAGATAATAATTTGTGCTGACAAAGGAACTTTAACCAAAGTCGAAGCTGAAAAATCACTGAATGTTGAATACTCGTATTCATAATGGGTACTACCTATGATTGACTTAAATTGAAGTAGAACTGTAGGGATTGCATCAACAACACTATCAACAGGTGTTTTAATAATAGGAGTTTTGCGTGTTCTAAAATAAGTAGGTGCAGACCAAGCTGTTGTATCTTTAGAATGGTATGCACGAATTTTACAATAAAAATTTTCTCCGTAGTAATACAAAGCGATTCTTGCTGTATCAATGTTGTTGGTTGATACAGTCTTAACAACGGGTGACGAAAAGGTAGCAACTGTATCAATCATAATATCATATCCATTGCTTCCTGTAATTTTTTGCCAAGAAAATTTTAGAGAAATAGGCTGGTCGCTTGTACTGTCAACAGGGGTAATAAGACTAGGAATATCAATGACTGTGAAAGTGCGAATGGAAGACCATGCAGAAGTATCGCCGGGGTTCCCAATTGAGCGTGCACGCCAGTGGTAAAATGTATTATAAAGTAATTCTATGCCATTTCCTGCAGAATAAGTAGTAAAGACTTTTAAGGGATTAGAAAACGTTTCGCTTAAGTCGAATTGAATTTCATATGATTGTGCACCTGCAACAGAACTGAAATCAACTAATGCATCTGCCATTTGATTTATAGCACTATCAGCAGGGGATATTGGGGTTGGTGCAAAAATTTTATCTTGTCCGTATGATAGAGAAGTAATGACCAGAGCTGCAATTATGAATAAACTCTTTTTCATGGTTGTCCTTTTTTTTTATTGATTATAGAAAAGCAGAGAGGAATAAAATCCTCTCTGCTTATATAAAATTAGTTAGTTTTAATGAATTTTCCAGTGTATTTGTTTTCCTGATTTGTAAGTTCAACCATGAACGTTCCAGCTGGTAAAGATGAAATATCAAGTGTGATTTTTCCAGTTGTAGTGTTGGGAACTGCCATTTCTTTGACAAGATTACCACTGATGTTAAATATTTTCAATGTATTGTTGTTTTCTCCTGAAGGAAGAACAATTGTTATTTCTGCAGAAGCAGGATTTGGATATACTTCGATTGAAGCTGTGCCCTGTTGAGTTTCTGGTGACTCAGGAACAGAAACGAAATTAAAGGATTCAAAAGCACCTCTTCCGTGAGTACCCGCATAAACAACACCATAATTAGTAACTCCTGGTAGCCATGTTGTTTGCTGTCTTAAGCTGTAAACAGGGACCCTTGCAATTCCACCGTCATTTTCTTCAGTCCATGTGGGAGCACCTGCAGCTATATTGGTGGTTGTAAAAACACCAAACTCAGTTCCAAGAAGAACAGTGTTGGGGTTTGTTACATCAATAATTACAGAGTACACTGGGAATTTTGGTAAATTACCTTGTTTGGAACTAAAAGTAGGTTCTGCATCAAGTGCATTTGCACAATAATAAACATATGCTGAGGAGCCATAGTTTCCTAAAGCAACAATAATTCTTTCTGGATTATTGGGGTCAATAGCAATACTGTTTACAGATCTTCCACTTGTTGCGAGAGTTAGTTTTTTCACTTCTACAACCTGATAGGGGTTATCCACGATGGTTGTTATACCTCCTACTGTCTGAGACATGAATGTGCTAGCAGTTTTGAAATCATTAGCATAATTTAAATTAGAGATTCTGTAAACGTTCCCGTTAGTAGTTCCTACAAAAAGATAATTTCCACAATTAGAAACAGTCATTGTTTGAACGGTTCCAGAAACGGATGCAATTTTAAACCATTGTGGAGTAGCAGAAAATTTATGTGATTCACGGGTCATAAGAACTAGCCCGTTAAGCCCAACATAGAATTTTGAAGATACAATATCTTGAACCATGAGTGTATCATCTACATTCATGTTATAGGGAAGCACAATGTCAAAAGGATATGAACTGGTTGCACTGAATGCCTGAACAGTATCGCCTGCAAGATAATCCTCAGTGGCAACAAATTTTACAGAATCAGGATTGAGATAGTCTTCTATTTTTTCATGGAGCGCAAGGGGAGTAACAAAGGCACCAAAACTAGAGGTTTCGAAATTTGGTAATCCTTGAACATACTCATCCCAAAATGTTGCCATACCTTCAGAAACACCAGTGGGAGTACGATATACAGCGCCATAATAGATGGATCCGAAGAGTAGATTAGGATTTAAATAAGAAAAAGCGCAATATCCACCATCACCTCCTAAAACAGCAGTTGAACGACCTTCAACATATCCTTTGCGATCCATCAGCAGGGTGCCGTTGTCTTGAGTTCCACCCATAACTTGTCCTTGTGGCCCAACTGCGATGGAGTAATACTGAACAGTTGCAAAATTTCTGTTCACTGTTTGGTAAGTGTCTCCTCCATCTGTGCTTTTTGATATACCTCCGTCAGTTCCATAATACATGATTTCAGGATTTTGTGGATGAAAAACATATTCATGATGATCGGCATGTAAAAAAAAGATACTGTATTCACTAAGAAACCACAATGATTTTTGTTCCCAGTTGCCACCTTGTTCCCATGACCACATATCAAGTCCGCCTACAAATACTTTGTTTGGGTTTGTTGGATGTACTTTTACTGCATTGTCATAATATCCCTGTGATCCAAGAGGGTTAAAGTTTTCGGAGCCCCCCGGGCCAATGATTTCCCATGAAGCACCAGAGTTGGTTGTTCTATAAATATTTTGAAGAGCCTCACTGCCGCTCTTAGCTGCCATGGCATAAATGTATGCGTTGTTGCTTGGAGAAATATCAACTTCTATCCTAGATATTCCTGCAGCAGGAAGCATTCCTACTCCTGACATATTGGTATAAGTTGAACCCCCATCTGTGGATAAAAAAACTTTATTGCCCATAACGAGACTGATAACATTGCCGTTAGGTGAAATGTCTACGTCTGTTGCTTTTGCGACATTTGCTGGAAATGAAGAAAGGGGATTGGTCCATGTTGCACCATTGTCACTGCTCATTCTGATTCCTTTATGAGTTGCAGCGTATACATTTCCATTGGGATGAACCTTGAGTTTGTACACATATTCCCATGCATTATCAGAGGTAGGATTAGTTGACGCTACATGCTCAAATGCTGTTCCGCTAGCATCGGTAGATTTGAAAAGACCGTAGCCTACAAATCCGGTGCTTCCGTTTGTTGTGCCGTCAACAGGAGCAAATCCTTCACCTGTTCCGTACCAAATAATACCATTAGGAGCTTGATCCATGCAACTGACAATAAGACTTTCTTGTATGTCATTAATAGCAAACCAAGATTGTCCGGAGTTGGTTGTTTTCCAAATTCCGCCTGAGACTGATCCTGCATACATTACGTTGGGATTGTTTTTGTCAAAAATTATTGCGCGAACACGTCCTCCTTGGTTGGTAGGTCCAATGTTATGCCATGTTAGTATGGATGACTTTTCTGAGCCTCGCAGTTTAACATCTTTCAGGGCATCAAGATAGTCCTGAAAGTGAAACTCACCAGTTTCAACATTGTTTCTCATGGAAGCATAATATTCCAGAGCACCGGTATAACCTGCAGCAGCAGTTTGTTTTTTGTTTTCTTCACGCGGAGTGTACCTAGCTCCTTTTTTCTGTGCAGATGCTGTTGTTGTAACAAGCAAAGCAATCAGACTGAACAAAACAATGTAGATTTTCTTCTTCATAATCGTAACGTGTTAGTATTCTTTATTTTATGTGTTTTACGGAAATAATTACGTCTTTTTGAACTAGCAAAAATAGTTGTAATTTCAAAAGTAGCCAAAAAAATCAACAATAAATTTCAACAAAAAGAAAAAGGTGGGTTTGAATAAGTATTCGGCATGTTGAATATCAGTTGGTTCTGTTACCAAAATGATAGGATAAATATAATGTGCAAAATATTTGAAAATTGTTGGTAAAAGACATGATAGGAATTTTTTTAAGAAAAGCATTGACCATAATTCCTGTTTCAAGAGCTTTTATATTGCCTTTTTCAACACCATGTTCAAAGTTGAACCCAGCCTTCATGTTTATTCCTGGGTATACTTTCAACTCGCCAAATCCTTTCAAAAAAGGCCCTCTTCCAAAAATATTATCATAAAAATGTTCTTCGGGATTATATTTTTCAAGTGTTGTTGATAGAAATGTACCTGAAACATCAAAAATATATAAATAAACGGGTTTTGCAAATCCAGCGGTTAGGCCAAATGAAAAGAAACGACGAATCTCTATGCCTCCCCAATATGGTTTTTCATTGAGAATTTTTTGAGTCCCTACACTTGCCTGAAGAAGCATAAAACTGTTCATCTTTCCGTAAACATAACTCTTTGCATCAGCAAAAAGGAGAGAATTAGACATTTTGATTTCCTTGGGATGTTTCAAGGTGTAAAAACTGAAGTCAAACATTCGTTTCTTTGCTGCAGACATGTTATACCCAGTACGGTAACCAAAACCCCAACCTCGTGTGTGGATTTGACCATAGAAACTGCTTTCATACTTCAACAAAACTCCTGTTTCATTTGAGGCAGGGAGTTGAGCATACAAAATGCCACTTAACAAAATGGCAAAACAAACGAAGAATGATCGTTTGAACATAGGTTTGTTTTCAGCAAAGATACAAAAAAGTTGCGAATTATTTCCGGAGAATCCTGCTAGTAAGTGTAGGATTTATACGCAGGGCATTTTTCTTTTGTACGGCATGAACTGAAAACAAAAGCAACAACTAAAACAAGTAATAAAACAACCGCTAATTTTTTCATTGAGTAGGCTTTGAATTTTTGCAAATATAACATAAAACGAAAAAGTTGATTAATAAATTATACTTAATTTTAATTTTTTTTTAAAACTTGGTGAATTATGTCAGCTATTTCAGCAAAAAATGTTCGAATTCATGAGTCGTGGAAGCCCCATTTGGCTGAAGAATTCGAAAGTTCTTATTTTAAAGACTTGAAATTTTTTTTAACGGAAGAAAAATCGAAGTTTAATATTTTTCCTCCTTCATCAATGATGTTCTCTGCTTTTGATAATTGTCATTTTGAGAATACAAAAGTTGTTATTCTTGGGCAAGACCCCTACCATGGACAGGGACAAGCACATGGACTGTGTTTTTCTGTTCCTGAAGGCGTTGTGTTTCCACCATCACTAAGAAATATTTTTAAAGAACTCCACGCTGATATAGGCATGAGCATTCCTAAAACAGGAAGTTTGATACCGTGGGCGCAACAGGGTGTATTGTTGATAAATGCCACTCTTACTGTTCGTGAAGACGCAGCTGGTTCGCATCAAAATAAAGGCTGGGAAATATTTACTGACAAAGTAATCCAGATATTGGCTCAAAAAAAACAGAATCTTGTGTTTATGCTCTGGGGGAATTATGCCCGTGCTAAAAAGGTGCATATTGACCAGTCAAAACATCTTATTCTAGAAGCTGCACATCCATCGCCACTTTCGGCGAGTAGGGGGTTTTTTGGATGCAAACATTTTTCCACTTGCACATCTTATCTTGAACAGCATAATATAACACCAATAGATTGGAGATTATGAAATTGTCTGTTTTGCGAATTGTCATTATGATATGTTGTTGTCTGTTTTGGAAGAATGCAGACAGCCAGATTCATGTTTCAATTCGTTGTATGACAGACGATTGTGGTGTGACAGAGAGTATTAAAAAAGACACGGTTTTTGATAATCAGGAGCACCTTGACTCATGGTTACGTTCTTTATTGGCGCCTTTACGTGCCAATGGATATCCTTCAGCAGATTTCGATGCAATTGAAAGAATAGAAAATGAGGTTATTGCATATTTAAATCCGGGACCTAAAATCGTTCTTGCCAGAATTGTTCCGGGAAATATTGATAAAAAAATATTGGAGAAAATCAGATTTAGAGAAAAAAGATATCACAATAATGTGTTTAATTCTTCTGAAATCTATAAGCTTTTGTATTCTGTGGCTATTGAATATGCAAACAGCGGGTATCCATTTGCGAAAACATATCTTGGAGATCTTAAGTATGAAAATGATACTGTGGAGGCTGTTCTTTATTGTGAATCAGGCCCAATCATTACGATTGATACTATTATTAAAAATGGAAATTTGGAGATAAATTCTGACATATTGTTTGCTTTGGCTGGTATTAAGCCCGGTGATGTTTATAATTATCAAGCTATAAAGTCTCTGTCGTCAAAGTTGAAAAAATATAATTTTATAAGAGAGATAAAACCTCCTGAAATATCATTTACCGAAAATGCTTGTGTTATTTATGTGTTTTTGGACAAACGTTCTGTGAATACTGTTGATGGAATTATCGGATTCATGCCTGATTATCAAGAAGAGGGAAAGCTTTTTCTAACAGGAGAATTGCATTTCGCAGTGACAAACGCAATGAATCTTGGAGAAGGAATTTTTGTTAGATGGAGACAGCCAGAGAGACATTCGCAAACATTAAAAATGGGAATGACTTTGCCCTCTGTTGTTTTGACTCCACTTGGGATAAGCTGGGATTTTTATCTTCAGAAAAAAGATACGGCATGGATCAGTACTGATAATAAAGTCCTTATTACATATCCTGGGTTTAGTTATGCTGTGCCGGGAGCTTATGTTCAATATTTTTCAAGTTCACTTCTGTCTGTAAAACAATTTCAATCAACGACCACATTGCCTCCTGTGAGCAACATGAAGCTTGTTTCATTAGGCTTGCAGTTTCTATATAATAAGGTGAACTTTATACAAAACCCAAGGTCAGGAATATCATTATATTTGGATTGTTCGGCAGGGAAGAAGACAATTATAAAAAACAGCGCTTTGGAAGAGAATGTGTACAAAGATGTAGAGTTGAATTCTGCCAGAGTTCGAGCTGTAGCAGATATCAGTTATTATATTCCGCTTGGAAAAAGCAGCGCAATCATGTTTAGAACTTATGAAGGAATGCTGTTTGTCGAAGATGTTTTTGAAAACGAAATGTTCAGGCTTGGTGGATTAATGAATATGAGAGGATTTGAAGAAGAACAGTTTTATTCAACAGCTTTTGGTCTGCAAACCATTGAATACAGGTATCTTTTTTCGGAACTATCAAGACTCGTTGTCTTTGCTGATTGTTCATACATTGAGAAACGCACAGAAGAAACATTAAATATTCAAAGGCCACTGAGTGCAGGAGTAGGCGTAACTTTAGAAACTGGTTCCGGATTGCTTTCTCTTTTTTGGGCTGTTGGAAAAATGCATAAACAACACCCAGATTTTAAAGGATCAAAAATTCATTTTGGCTACATGCTTGTTTTTTAGACACTTTTGTCATGATTAATTGAAAAAAAAATATGTAATTTTAAACCCTTATTGTGCCCTTAAATAACGATGTGAAACAATTTTTTGAACGATTTTCTTTGGTCCTAATCATCCTTCTTATGCTGACTGCATGTAGGGATAGACGATTGACAAATCGTAATCTGAGTTTGTTGTATGATTATAGCAAGCCTTTTTATTTGTTTCAATTTTCGTTTTATCACTGTTGCGATGATACTGTTGAACTTCAGTTTAGGGTTCCCTTGCATGAATTTTTATCCAATGGGGAGGGAAACAGTTCCGAATTCAAATCAAATTTTTCACTCACCTGTAGTTTTTATAGTGATTATAAAGCCAAGAATCCTGAGGACAGTATGACGTTTTCTTTTATTGATAGCTTGCACTGTAGGCAGATGTATTGGAAGGATTATATTGTTAAATTGCCTTGGGGCAAGTATGAATCTGGATTGATAAAGCTCGAGGTTGTTGACAGGAATAAAAAGCAGGGAGCCACGTATACGTTTCTACATGACAAAAAACTTTTGGGAAACAGAAACTACTTTTTTTTGGAACATAAAAGTGAGGGGCGACTGCCGCTGAGTATTTTGAATGTAACTGATACCTTCAGCATACATGTTTCTCCGCTGATTCAAAGAGATTCTCTGGCGGTGTATTATTTCAATCCTGTTTTGGAGTATCCGCAACCACCTTTTTCTTTTGAAAACATCATCTTTGCAGTCAGAAGACCGGATAGTGTTTTTTCAGTAGCTCTAAACGCACAGCAGACGCCATTTATGGGACCATTCAAGGAAGGATTGTATCATTTTGTGGCAGATACCATAACCAAATCGGGATTTACATTATTTGTTTCTGGAAAAGAGTTTCCTTTCATCACTTCTCACGAGAATATGGCCACTCCATTAAGATATTTGAGTTCAAACAAGGAGTTTAAGCTGATTCAAAGGAATCCTGACAAACAAGCTGCTGTTGAACATTTTTGGCTCAATGCGACTTCAAGTCCTGAAATTGCAAGAAAATACATTCGTGAATTTTATAACAGAGTTCAGTATGCAAACAGGTTTTTTACTTGCCACAAAGAAGGATGGATGACAGATAGGGGAATGCTATATATTGTTATGGGACCACCGAATATTGTTTACAGAACAACCTACAGTGAAACTTGGGTTTTTGGAGATGATAAAAATTTTTATTCCACACTTTTTGATTTTAAAAAAGTTCTGAATCCCCTTTCCGACAATGATTTTGCACTGGTGCGCAATCCCACTTATAAAGACAAGTGGTATCGTGCTATTGACATGTGGAGAAAATAATGCAATTTTGCAAATGAAAGAAAAATAAAGACTGATGAAAGATAAAAAACCTATTTTTGGAATACATCCTGTACTTGAAGCACTAAAGTCGGCTGAAAACATTGACAAAGTACTTATTGACAAGGATTTTAGGTCGGATACGAGAAAAGAAATAATGAAACTGGCTGCAGATAGAGAAATTCCTGTTCAGTTTGTTCCTGCCGAAAAAATGAGAAGATTGATTCCTAACGGAAATCATCAAGGGATTGCTGCTATTATTGCGCCCATTGCTTTTAGCGAAATTGAACACCTTATCCCGTGGTGGTTTGAAAATTCCGTTGATCCTTTGGTTCTTGTTCTGGACGAAGTTACCGATGTGAGGAATTTTGGAGCCGTTGCCAGAACTGCTGAATGTGCAGGGGTGACTGCAATATTGATTCCATGGAAAAATGCTGCCGGAATTAATGAACTTGCTGTCAAGACTTCAGCTGGTGCACTTTATAATATTCCTTTATGCAGAACAAAAAATTTGGCCGATTCTATTAAGCTTTTGAAACAATCAGGATTTCAGGTTGTTTCATGTACTGAAAAAGCAGAAATAAGCTATACTGATATTGCTCTAGGAACTCCATTGGCAATAGTTTTGGGTAGTGAGGAATATGGAATATCAGCTGACATATTAAAGATATCTGATACATTGGTAAAAATTCCCGTGCTCGGCGAGGTCCAATCACTGAATGTTTCTGTTGCTGCAGGCATTGTATTGTACGAAGTAGTCAGGCAGAAAATGGTTAATTCAACAAAAAAATCTTAAGGAAGGCTATCCTTTGAATAAGAAAAAATGATTACAATCAAAAAATTAGTATTTTTGCACTCCAAAATTTCATAACAAATGGCGAAAGTTAAAAACACTCAGGAAGCGAAAGGATCAACAACTGTTGAATCTGTCGAGTCAGGTCTCTCTAAGTTTGAGAATTACATCGAAAACAATCAGAAAAAAATTACTTATATCGTTGGAGGAATTATAGTAATTGTTCTTGCCATATTTGGGTTCAACAAGTTTATTCTCCAGCCCAAGGAAAATGAAGCCTATGAACAAATGTTTATGGCAGAATATTATTTCAAAGTGGATTCATTGAATTATGCTTTGAATGGCGATGGAACGAATCCTGGATTTTACGATATCATTAATGATTATAAATGGACTTCAGCAAAAAATCTGGCGCATTATTATGTTGGAATGATTTTAATGAAGCAAGGTCAATTTGAAGATGCTATTGATGAGCTTAAAAAATTCAAAGCCAAAGATCAGATTCTCGGCGCAATGGCTAAAGGTGCTGTTGGAGATGCTTATGTTGAGTTAGGTGACTTAGATCATGCTCTTGAATATTATTTGAGTGCAGCCAACAAAAGACCTAATTTCTTTGTTGCACCAATTTTTCTTTCAAAAGCTGCTTGGGTTTATGAACAGCAAGGAGACTATCAAAAAGCAATTGATACATATACCAAAATCAAAACAGATCATTTTAGATCATTTGAAAGCCGTGAGGCAGACAAAAACATCGCATATTTAGAAGCGAAGCTCAATATGAACTAATTATGGTGCAGAAAAGAAAAAATCTTTCTGCTGCAGCTGAAGAACAGTTCCTTCCGCAACTCAAAGAAGCTAGAATAGGGATTGTTGTTTCTGAATGGAACAAGGATGTGACTGGAGCATTACTCGAAGGCTCAATTGAAGTGTTGACTCAATGTGGAATCAAAAACTCTAATATTATTGTTGAATGGGTGCCTGGAAGTTATGAACTTCCTCTCGCTGCTCAATTTGTAATTAAATATTCTAACATAGATGCCGTCATTTGCCTGGGTTCTGTCGTTCAGGGTGAAACCAGACATTTTGAATTTATTTGTCAGTCGGTAGCGCACAACATTGCACAAGTAAGTACGGCACACAATATTCCAGTAATTTTTGGGGTTTTGACAACAGACAATATGCAACAGGCAATAGAGCGCTCAGGTGGGGAACATGGGAACAAGGGTGTTGAGGCTGCCGTTGCGGCTGTGAAAATGATTGCGCTTAAGCAAAAACTTAAGCAAATATAAAGAAACATAAGTCTATGAATGTTTTATATCTGGGAACTCCTGAGTTCGCTGTGCTTCCTTTGAATGATATTCTGAAAAGTAAACATCATGTTGTTGCTGTTGTTACAGTTCCGGATAAACCTGCAGGCAGAGGATTGAAGCCGAAAATGTCAGAAGTAAAGATTGCGGCACTGGAAAAAAATATTCCTGTGTTGCAGCCCGAAGACCTTAGTGATCCTTCGTTTTTACAGCAATGTAGAGATTTGAATCCTGATATTGCCGTTGTTGTGGCTTTTAGAAAATTACCTGAAGTGTTTTGGAAACTTCCCAAATACGGAACTTTTAATCTTCATGCGTCACTGTTGCCACAATATAGAGGTGCGGCTCCCATCAATTGGGCAATCATCCGCGGAGAAGAAGAAACAGGTCTGACAACCTTTTTTATTAATGATGGAATAGACACAGGAGCGATTATTCACCAACAGAAAATTAAAATCACTCAAGATGATACAGCAGGTACTTTGCATGATAAGTTAAGTATTGAAGGAGCCGCTTTGGTTACGAAAACTCTTGATGATATTGAGCATGGCCTTGTGAATACTGTTTTGCAGCAGGAAATAATTAAGCAGGAAAAACTTATAGAACTGAGAACAGCTCCCAGAATATTCAAATGGCATTGTGAGATAGACTGGACGTTGTCCGCTGAGAAAATTAGAAATCATATTCGCGGACTGTCTCCTTATCCTGTAGCTTTTTCTGAGATGCATCATGTTTCAGGAAAATCAATCCCTTTGAAAATATTTGATGTTCAAATTGATAAATCAGGAATTTCAATGAGTCCCGGACAAATTAATATTTCTGATTCCAAAATTCTCGTTGGCAGTGGTGATAATGTCCCGTTGCAAATAAATATTGTACAGCCCCAATCAAAAAAGCGAATGAATGTTGATGCTTTTTTAAACGGATTACAAGAGAAAACAGGGTGGAGTTTTCAATCAAATTCATAAAAGAATTTACGTCGGGATGTGTCGAGAATAGTGAATTACAGGAAAAAAAGCAAAAAACTCGAGTGTTTCATCTGTGTTTTATGCCGTTTAGTGTAAGGGATTTCAACAAAATCATCAAGATATTAACAATATCGCGGGTTTATGAACATAGAACCATTTTTTAATATTAATTTTGAATTACACTAATCTTTAAAAATAAAGAATATTATGAACAAAGCAGAATTAATTGACGCAATTGCAGCTGAATCAAAAATGACAAAAGCTGACGCAAGAAAAGCACTTGATGCATTCGTAAGTGTTACAGGAAAAGCCCTTAAAAAAGGTGAACGCATTACTTTAGTAGGTTATGGTACTTTTTCAGTAGCTAAAAGAAACGCCCGCAAAGGCCGTGACCCAAGAACTGGAAAGGAAATCAAAATTGCTGCTAAAAAAGTAGTAAAATTCAAAGCTGGTGCTCATTTAGCTGAAAAAGTTAAATAAGACTTTGTTATTGACTTCATTGAAAAGGGGTTGTCGTACTGACAATCCCTTTTTTGTTTTGTTGAAAAAATCTTTCTGGTTTAGAGAAAATCTTTAAAATACCTGCAAATTTTTTCGTGCAAATGTCCGCGATTGCTCCATTCAGTGTTTTTATTTTATAGGCAGAAGCAGAGCACCAATCTACATATTTAGATGTTTCGAACATTAAATTAAACAAAATAAATTTGTATTTAGTGTCTTGTCGTATTATCTTTGGGTTTTTATTTATAATATTTATAATATGAAAACACAACTCACTACACTTTTCTTTTTCTTAATCTTTTCTCTTTCTTTCTCACAAGTAAACACTACTATTGTAAGACAAAAAACCTATGGTGGAAACAAAATAGATTTTTTTGCTAAAGCAGTTCAAACAGAGGATGGAGGATATTTGGTAGGAGCTTTTTCTTATTCGGATGTTTCAGGTGATAGAATCGTTATTCGGAAGGGAGGTGTGGATATATGGTTGTTAAAACTAAATCAGGATTTGACAATAAATTGGCAAAAATCAATTGGAGGAAATGGTGACGACCTTTTGGTGGATATTATAAGTTGTGATGATAATGGGTTTTTGTTGCTTTCTGGGTCGAGTTCTCCCATTTCACTAGACAAAACTTTTGATATGTATGGTTGGTTGGACTATTGGTTAATCAAAATAGATTCTTTAGGAAATATTGAAAATCAGAAAGCTTATGGAGGAAATAAATACAATTATCCTACAAAAATCATTCCTGTAAATAATAATTTTGTTTTATCATGCTGAAAGCGATAGCTATTATGAAATTTATAAATGGAATAGTGATAATATGGATTTTCTAAGGGCTGCAGCATCAACTTGTAATCATATCTTTTATGAAAACAATGATATTAAGTGAATTAAGTATGAAAGCAAATAGCATATGTGTTTTTCTAACTATTTTGATAATTTTATCTGCATGTAAAGTAAACAAGGAATTATTGGTTTCCTTAAACTTTGAATATGAAATAGAAATATTGAAAGTAAACAATAATCAACCGACAGGGCTTCTTAAACCCAAACTATTCATGCATTCAGAAGATACATGCATTACATTTCTTGATAATGCAAATAGGCTAATTTTGTTTTGGAGTTTGACAAAGAATTCATTTATTGATTCTATTGATGTCAGCTTATTTAAAACCCAATTTATACAAGATTATTATTTAATTTCAAAAGATACCATTATGTTGGCTTTTAATACAACATATTTTTTGATGAAGCATGATAATTGCGTTCTAATCATAGATAGAGAGAAAAACATAATAGATAAAATGGGTTTTAGTAATGGACCTGTTTTGCTTGAAAAAAATCAATCCATAATGATAGATAATACCAATTACTATTATTCTGATTATACTTACTTTCCGCTTTTCTGTTATAATAATCAATCAATGGCTTCTGTAGCAAGTTATCATTATAAATATTGCGATTCTATTTTTTTTGACAATGATATTCGTCCTTTAGGTATTATTTCATCATCAAAATTAAATATCCCCTATGAGGCAGTTGGTATAACATTCGATTGTCCTACTTATGGTAAATATTTACCAATTAATTTTAAATATCCACGAGGAGCATACAATAATAGTGAGCTTGTTTATTTTGGTTTTGGGAATGAACCTGTTTTATATTCAATAAATCTTGCAAATAAAAAAATCAGATCTAATAAAATAGAATTTTCTTCAATAGAAGACATTTCTTTATCTTCACAAGAATACAATATGTTTTTTGATTATTCACAGCCGGAATATTTGGATATTGTTTATAATCCCTATACAAAGCAAATATTTTGGTTTGCTAGGCTTGCTGTTGATGCTTCTGCTCCTCCTATTTGTCAGAATTATCCCCAATATTCATTTGTTGTAGTTAATGAAAATTTAGAGAAAATAGGGGAAGGCATACTGCCATTAGGTCATCAACCACCTGTAATTCCATTAAAAAATGGATTTTTTGTTTCTAATAAGATGAAATCAAATGAAAATAACAAAATAATTTACAGTTCTTTTAGCCTTCTAATTTCGAAAAACAATAGTAAAAGTGTAGATGAGATGATTTACAACCAATCAAATAATCTAGAAGTAAATCAAGAAAGTCTTTATAAAGAGTATTTTGAATTTGTAACTATGCAAAATCATGGAAAATTCCTACTACTACCTCTTGACAATTCATGTATAACATGTCTTGATAAAATTTCAAACTTTTTTCTAAAGATTAACACGATGAATGATTTATGTGGGAGTTTGAAAATTATAATCATTAGCAATAACGAAGGAAAAATTAACAGTTTTGTAAGCAGTTCAAAACTAATGGATTATGTTGGAGATAATGTGTATATAGATAAAAATGATAAGGCTAAAAGATATTTTGTTTCATGGACAAATCCCAGAATCATTACAGTTGATAAGAAAGGGCTCATTGTACATGATAAAATATACAACCCAAGTGAAATAGATCAACTACTTATAGAAATCAAAAAAGAGTAGTTTAAAATAAGTTTGATTATAAAAAATCTTTAAAATACCTGCAAATTTTTTCGTGCAAATGTCCGCGATTGCTCCAGCCAACATTATGTTCTTCGGTGGGATAAATAAAATAATCAACTTGTTTTTTTGCGGTGATGCTGCTTTCAAGAAACATCAAACTGTGTTGCCACACAACCACAGGGTCAATGGCTCCGTGGATGATCAACAGTCGTCCTTTTAGGTTTTCAGCTTTGTTCAGCAGGCTTGCTTGTTCATATCCCTCAGGATTGTTTTCAGGAGTGCCCATGTATCTTTCTCCGTACATTATTTCGTAATATTTCCAGTCGCAAACAGGACCTCCTGCAACACCAACTTTAAACACATCAGATTCTTTCAGCATCAGACTGATTGTCATAAATCCGCCGTAGCTCCATCCATGAGCGCCAATTCGTTCGGCATCAACATAAGGTAAGGTTTTGAGATATCTTATTCCTTCCATTTGATCTTCAACTTCAACGCTTCCCATATTGTGAAATAGGGCTGTTTCAAACTCGAAACCACGGTTTGCTGAACCTCTGTTGTCAAGAGTGAATACTAAAAAGCCTTCTTGTGCAAGATAGTTTAAGAACAATCCTGCTCCTCCAAGCCAGCCATCGGTAATAAGCTGAGCATGAGGACCTCCGTAAACATACACAATCACAGGGTATTTCTTTGCAGGATCAAAATCAGCAGGTTTGATCAGGCGGCAATACAAATCAGTTCCTTCAGAATTTTTTATGGTAAAAATTTCAGTTGAAGGCATTGCATAGTTTTTCAAATGATCGGTGTTTTCTAGAAGAGTCGCTATTTTTTTTCCTGATGCATTTAAAATATCTGATTGAGTTGCAATGCTTGTGCTGTTGTAACTATCAAAACAATACTCTCCGTTATCACTAAATTCTCCGTAATGTGTTCCTGGCTGAGCAGATACTTTTTGCATTGCTCCTGTTTTAAGATTCACGCTATAAATGTGTTGTTCAATAGGTGATTCTTTGGTCGCATGAATAAAAACTTGTGTCCCCTTGGTGTCAAAGCCCAAAACTTCAGTCACAACCCAAGGTCCTTTTGTTAGTTGTTTAATGAGCTTTCCGGATGTATCATACAGATACAGATGCCAGAAACCATCTCTCTGACTTACCCATAAAAATTCAGTGTTGTTGTCGGGTAGAAAATAAAGGGGGAATTGAGGTTCCACATAGATGTCAGATTTTTCTTCAAAGAGAGTTTTTACAAAATCACCGCTTATTGCATCATACATATTGAGTTTCAGATGATTTTGTCCGCGATTGAGAAGGCCAATAAAAACAAATTTTTCATCAGGACTCCAACTTACAGAAGTCAAGAATTGTTCTTTCGGCTCGCCTGTTTTCATAAATACTGTTTTTCCTGAATTCACGTTGTAAACACCAAGTGTAACGTAATGACTAGTCATTCCTGCCATAGGATATTTTTCGGGAACAAGCTCTGCGATTCGTGTTGTTACATTCACAATGGGATATTCAGTCACATCCGTTTCGTCCATGCGATAA
>Ga0265295_1003817_pt1 | contig 21158 bp, 17 predicted proteins | sample Munlansysbiofilm_FD_192503 | JGI IMG/M metagenome (GOLD analysis project Ga0265295, IMG submission 192503) | Leachate microbial communities from a municipal landfill in Southern Ontario, Canada - Methane capture system biofilm | ecosystem: Engineered > Solid waste > Landfill > Unclassified ...
GTTAATATCATATCCAGCCATCGCTTCTTCTCCTTTGGTTTGTGAAACGTCTTTGACAACGTCAACTTACCAAACCGGAGCGATGGCTACCTACCAATTTATTTACAGCAGTTTACGGACTTGATCGGTCTTGAAGTGAAAGTTGTTCAAATCATCAATGCTGCCCTGAAGGTCTTTTTGCAGCTGAACATCAACGCTGTAGGCGTTTTTTCCAAGCTGAAACTCATCGGCGGTCATCCCCTGAAAAGCCGCGTTAAGTTGCTGCGCCATCGATACGGCATCAAGCCCCAAGCCCGTGACCCCCTCCTTGAGCGTTAACTTCAGCTCTTTTTTGCCGGGACGCAGATCATCAAAAACATTGTTAACCCCGGCAAACTGGTTAAACCACTGGCGCATTTCTGCGACCGCCGCGGTAAGCTTGGTTAGATCTCGGCCTGCTACCCGAACTTCAATGGCACGCCCTGCCGGTTCAGTGCTGGATTCACTCATGACGATACTCAACGTATCCGGAACAGGTCCCGTTTCCTCGCGCCAAACCTTCAGATAATCATCAATGCGGCCATTGCGCTCATCGGCGGTTAACAGATCAACGCTGATTGTCGCCACATGCGCTCCGCTTTCAAAGGCATCGACATTTACGTTGAATTGAATATTTGCACCAAGGACGAGGTGCTGGTTGTCAGGCTGTTCTGCAGTGAAGCGGGTGTCCATTTTTTCCAGTCCAGTCATGAGTTGCTCAACCACCAGCTCAGTTCTTTCAAGCGGTGTTCCGGCGGGCAGCAAAACCCGCGCCACCACAACGTCCCCCTCCAGTTTCGGCAGAGCCTGGAAGGGCAAAAGGCCACTGGTGATCATCCCCACCGAAATCAGGAGCAGGCACACCATGCAACCGAGGAAAAGGTAGCGAAACTCAAGGAGCCTATCCACTGCACGTCCCACGTAATGTTCACGAAAGTACTCAAATTTCTGTTCGAATTGCTGCCGAAACCTACTCCGGGCTTCAGGGTCATATTTGTGCAGACTATGCGCCAGGTGTGAAGGGAGGATCAGAAAAGCTTCCACCAGACTGACGGCCAGCACCAGGATGAGAATCATAGGAACCACGCGGAGAAGTTTGCCGATATCGCCGCCGATAAACGATAATGGCCCCAGCACACAGACGGTGGTCAGAAAAGAGGAGAAGACGCCATTTTTGACCTCCAGGACTCCATCCATGGCTGCTTGCAGGGCAGACTTTCCCCGCTGCAGATGGGTGACGATATTTTCGGCGATAACAATGGCGTCATCCATCAGGATGCCCAGCGCCAGGAGAAAACCCACCAGAGTCATGAGGTTGATGGTCAGGTGCAAAGCCGGCATAAAGGCCATAGCCCCCAGGAACGCAACCGGCAGCCCCATAACCACCCAGAACGACATCCTGAACTGGAAAAAAAGCCACATAATCAGCAGGACCAGAACCATCCCCTGAATGCCGTTGGAGACAACTATCTCAAGGCGATCCCGCAATCCTTTGGAACCATCTTCAGTTATATAAAAATCGATATTGGGCTGGCGTTGTTGCTCCTGCTCAATAAAATGACGCACCGTATCGGCAATCCGCAGCGAATCTTCGGTCTTGGTTTTGCTGACGATAATTTTCCCGGCGCGTCTTCCTTTGAAAAGGATTTTTTCTTCGGCGAACTCAAAGGTGTCGCTTATCCTGGCCAGGTCACCCAACAGGATTTCACCGCCCCCTTGTGCCCCTGTAATGACAAGACTCCCCAACGCCAGCGGGTTCCGCCGTTGCTCAACGAAGCGCAACAATATTTCCTCCTCCCGGGTTTCGATGTCACCGACAGGGCTGTTGATGCTCTGTTGTTTAATGGCATTTACAATATCGATGGTGCTCAACCCATGCTGCAGCAACGCCTGGGGCGACAACGCAACCCGCAGCTGCCGCTCGGAAAATCCTTCTACGTCCACCAGGGAGACCCCTGGCAGGGTTTGAATCCTCTCCTTCAGCACATCGCAGTAATCTTTAAGATCGGTGGCGGTTGCTGCCCCCGAGACCAGAACCGCCAATACCTGATCCTTCGTGCCAAGCTGGGTGATGACCGGCGTTTCCGCACCGGCAGGAAAGTTGTCAATCGCATCCACCTCAGACTCAATATCATCTTTAAAGGTTGCAAAATCGCCCCCTTCAGTCATTTCGATCGTGATGACGGCAACGCCCTCTCGGGCCTCAGACCTCACTTCATCAACGAACCTCACCCCATCAACGGCATCTTCCACGCTGTTTACTATGGCTTCCTCCACCTCCAGGGCGGATGCTCCGGGATAGACAATTTTTATTTCCACCTCGCTCGGAGTGGTGTCGGGGAGTGACTCACGGCGTATCTCGCTGATAGTCAATACTCCCAGCACCAGAAACACCAGCATCAACAGGTTTGCCGCGGTTGGGTGTTGCGTGAAAAAGCGTATCATCGCACCGCATCCTCCCCCAGACCACGGGCATGCAGCTCTTCAACCAGAATATCGTCATGCACAGGGGTCACCAGCAGACCCTCCACCGCCGGAGTGGGGCTGGATACCACCAGGAGCTCACCCGCCGCAAGGCCAGAATTAATGACAACAAGATTGTTCTGAAAAAACGCAACCGTAACCGCACGCCGTTGCAAGCGCTGCTGTGCATCGAGCACATACACCGCGCCGTCATGCAAGGCCGAGGCTGGAATCACGATCTGTTTTTCGCGCATCGGTCCGTCAATCTCAACCTCGCAGTAGGCATCTTTTAGCAGAGGTGGATGGCGGGTGGAATCAGACCGGCTATAGGGATCGTCAACTTCAACGATGAGGCCATACATACGCGTGTTGATATCGACAGTTTCTCTGAAGCCGATCACCCGCCCGGGCCATTCCCATGTTATCGGACCACTCCTCTGGATAACCTTAACCTGCAGGATCTGCTGCAATGTCTCAATATCGGCACGCCCTTTGTGAAAATCGTTTTTCAGCGTTTGGTACTTTTCATGCGCCAACAGTTTTTGGATCTGCGAGAATGACACCTGAGCTTCAATCTGACTCACATCGGTGGCATAGGCCTCAAAAAGTTCCTCCCCTGCCCGTACAAACTGCCCCGCTTGCAGATTAACCTCGCTTATGCGCGCATTAAACGGAGCTTTGAACTCGGTATAACTCAGGTCCAACTGTGCCGCTGCGAGCCGGACGTGCGCAGCGGCAAGTTCAGCTTTTAGGGAACGTCTTTGGCTGGGGATAAGATTAAGGCGGTTCTTCAGCCCCTGCACACTTTGCTGCTGCCGCAATAAGGCGCGCCGACTTGCATCAACTTCAGCCTGAGAACCGGCATCCTCGCGAAATAATTGTTCATCGCGTTCAAGCTCCTGGCGGGCAATATGCAGACCGCTCTCCTCAATTTCCAGTGAGAGTCTGTCGTTGAGTTCCTGGCCTGCCAGCTCCGTCAGGGATGCTTCTGTTTTATCGATTTCAGCTTTTAACCGTTCAATCTCAAGCAGATATTCAGCGGGATCGATGCGCAACAGGAAGTCGCCATTACCAACAAAAGACCCGGAGCGCAGGGCTGGATTCGCCTCAATGATAAAACCCTGGACTCTGGACACCGCACTCCAAACACGCTGAGGTTTGGCCGTTCCATACCCTGACGCGCGGGGAATCACATCGACTTGCGGAACCCTGATAACCCGCAGCGCTCGGCTCTCTTCCCTGATTTCCTTTATTTTTGCACCGGGCCTTAACGTCAGCATAAGGGCAAGAACAAGCCCTCCGATAATTATGGGTACCAGTATTATCAGTTTGTGCTTTAATATTTTTTTAATATTCTCTGCTTTCATTCCGCCCTATCCCCTGTTCATCTCGATTGATCTCTTACCATCTGTTGCTCGCTGAACCTGATCGCGCACATATCTGCCAAAGATCTGGATATGCGGACGCAGAAAAGGCAATGTCACTATTCCCCCCAGCCCCCTCCCAGGGCACGGTAGAGGCCAATCAGGTTCTGGACCATGCGCGCTTCGCTGTCGATAAGCCGATCTTCGTAAACGAACAGCGATCGTTGCGCGTCCAGGACATTCTGATAGCTTGTCTTGCCGCTGCGATACAGAGATTCGGCATATTGAACTGAACGGCGATAAGCTATGACAGCTTCTTCCAAAAAGTCGCGGCGGGATTTTTCCCGCTGAAATCCGGAAAGAAAGTCCTGCACATCCGCCATTGCAACCAATACCGTGTTTCTGTACTGCAGATAGGCCTCATTTGCCGCCCATTTGGCCGCCTCTATTTTATTTGTGGTCGCCTGACTATTGAACAGATTCCACTGCAACGCCGGTCCGAGGCCATAGGTTTTACTCGCAGTCTGAAAAAGATCGGCGCCACTTTGCGATTCAAAACCGAACGTTCCAGCCAATGACAACTGTGGATACAACTCGGCCATGGAAATTCCTATCTGCGCCGTTCGAACCGCCACCAGCCGTTCCGCACTGCGGATATCTGGTCTCTGTCTGACCACATCCAGCGGCGCTGAAACCATAACTTCAGCCGGAACTTTTGGAATATCAGCTTCAAGGGGGACGAGGAGCTCATCAAGCTCGCCCGGATAGCGTCCGAGTAGCACCGTCAGCTTGTTCAGGGCTTCGCGCAGAGACTGATGAAGCGCGGGAGTCTCACTCTTCGAGCTGGCGAGATTTGATTCAGCCTGAGCCTGATCGAGTTTCGGTGCGGCTCCGGCTGCGACGCGTTTACTGACAATTTCAAGACTTTTAGCCTGGTTGAGGATATTGGCGTCGGCAACACGGATCCGTTTTTGCAGCGCGCGGACATTGATATAGGTCGCCGCAACATCGGCAAATAATGCGACCTGAACGCCACGGAGGTCTTCCTCTTGCATTTGCAGATCTGCATGGGCGGCTTCAACTGCGCGGCGTACGCGGCCAAACACATCAATTTCCCAATTCAGCCCCAGACCGGTACGATATGTATCCGTTGCTCCTGGATCTGCCCAAGAAGAATCGGTCGGCGAGTATCCCATAGTGGCAGTGGTTTTACTTGCCTGCGAACGAAGATATTGCGCATCGAAATCAAGGGAGGGACCAAACTGGCTTTTTTCGACTCCAAGGGCTGCCCGTGCCTGCTGAATTCGGGCCACCGCAGCTTTAAGATCAAGGCTCTGCAGCGCCGCTGCATTGATCAACCCAGTAAGGATTGGATCATCAAAATTTTGCCACCATGATCCAAGTGTGTGCGAATTTGAGGGCAGTGTTTCAGTGCCCCACTGTTCATGCCATTCTTGAGGAACCACTAAATCAGGCTTGTGATAATCGGGCCCCACGGCGCAGGCGGTTAAAAGAAACACTAAGGGTAAAAAACGGATAGTTTTTATGTGCATCCGGGTCTCGTTTCAAAATTTTATACAGGTATGATGTGATAAAACATCTCCCCATGTTCATCTCCGGGGACGACGATGTCAGCTATTTTTCGGGGTTGATAAGTAGCGAAGCGTATCGAGAAAAAACTGCAATTCTGCAGGACAATCAAGGATCAGATCGCACAAATTTATGTTTTCTCCTGCAGCAGGCAAAACGCTTATCATAGTGGCGTCAGCGTCGAGGCGAGACAGCTCTGCAAGCATGCACCAATCAAGGCCAGCCATATGTGGCACCCCCAGAATCAGATCAACAGGCGTCTGTTGCGCGGCATTACTACCAGACAACACACTATTTATCCTGGCGGTAGCGATAGGATCTCCAGACGGCAAGCATCGCTGCAGAAGTTTCCCAGCGTCCTTGTCCGGCATAATCAGTAAAATCAAAAGAGAAAGCTTCGACATCTTTTTTAAATTTCCCCGCAAGGGTCGATCCGAAATTCCCTTAGCTGGACAGAAGCAAGTATCTGATTTGGTCTTTGAATCGCGTTTGAAGGCTCCCATGGAAACTCCCGCTTCGTACTGCAACTCCAGAGCGCATCTCACTTCCGCCAATTCTATTGCTGCGGCTTCAATACCACGACGATAGATGGCTAACACCTTTGGCGCCGCTTGATGCAGCCACTGGGATTCCTCTGTAAGTAATGATTGTGCAGCCATCCACTGAATTATCCCGATGAACGCCGAGACTGCAGAGGATATATCCAATTCAGGCACTAACTCACCCTGCTGTTTACCAGTTTGCAACAGTTCCTTGAGCAGATGAGCATATTTTTCAAGTAATATCCGCACCTTCAGTTTTGCCGCGGTATCTTCTGCACGCTGCAACTCGCTGGATAATATTCGTGGAACTCCAGGATGAGCTGCAATAAAATCAATGTGCGTTAAAAACACTGCTTCAAGTGCTGCCAACGCGGAAGGTGCATTTTGGGCGGCTCGTCCAATCTTGGTTAACAATTGTTCCGCTACCCATCCCATGACTGCCTCCCAGATAGTGGCCTTGTCGGGAAAATGTCGAAAGATAGCTCCTTGCGTCAAATCCAACCTCGCGGCGATGGCCGCAGTAGTGATGCTGCATGGGTCCTGCTCAGCGGCCAGCCCGATTACTGCATTGACGACCTCTGCGCGGCGCTCTTCTGCAGGAAGATGTCTTGAACCTTTTTCCATCATATCTCCGAAAGATAGTAATCAATTACTTACTTTCTAGCGGTGCTGAATTGGTTTGTCAAGAAAATTTCAATAGACCAGGTCGAAAAATTGGTTGCTTTGGGAAGGGATGGCGCCCATTGGTGTCAGGGTAATTGACTACCGCAAGCGCAGAAAAGAAGGGGGGGGACTACCAGGCTTCAAACATCTGACAGAAGCGCTCCGAGGAGTGCAACTCAAGGACGAAGAAGCTGTTGATCCGCTAATTGAGCGTAAACCTGACAGGGCTTGCTGGAATTAATTCCCTCAAACACTCAGATTTGGCTACATCTCTTCCAAAGAGGCATGGCAGCCCAAACGCAAAAAAACCGCCACCTTCCGGCGACGGCTATTTTTTATCTGGTGCCGAAGGGGAGACTCGAACTCCCACAGGCATACGCCCACTAGGTCCTGAACCTAGCGTGTCTACCAATTCCACCACTTCGGCATGAGGCGAGAAGCTTTATAGCAAAGACTGAGCCCAGATGCAATTAAAATCATCCACGGGCAGGATAAAAACCAAAAGCTACTTTCTGTTTATCCCCTGGGTGTTTCTTTCAACCCATTCAGCAAAAGCATGCATATACTTCGCGGCATACTCCTTGACCGAATCACTGGCGAGCTCGTTGTTTTCATTAAATAGATTTCCTGCTTTTCCGATATAAGCCTCTGGTTGCTGCATGGTGAGGACATTAGGCCACACCAGCGCTTGCCGCAGTTGGTGGTTAGCACCAAATGCTCCCATGGAGCCAGTAGAAACGCTGACTATGCCACCAGGCTTTCCATCCCACACGTTTTTCCCGTATGGTCGCGTACCCACATCAACTGCATTCTTAATCGCAGCTGGCATTGACCGATTATACTCAGGGGTAACAAATAAAACGCCGTCAATCTCCATTACGTGTTGTCTGAATTCTGTCCAGGCCTGGGGCGGATTAGCTTCGAGATCCTCATTATAGAATGGTAGGTTCCCTATTTCTATAATTTCAAAACTCAATGACTGCGGTGCTAAGGCCATAAGCACCTTCGCCATTTTCAGATTAAAAGAACCCTTGCGCAGACTTCCCACTATGACACCAATCTTTTTCATGTCTTTCTCCTCTGCCTGTTGCGCGCAACCCTCCAGCGCGGAAGCTATCTCTGTATATGGACTGGGACGCGAATAAAGATATCTTGCCTTTCATTCGGACTCCGCTGGCAGACTCCGCCGAATTATCCTCTTACATCACTCGGATGTGTTTGCGCCGTGCTCCAATTCAAGCAGATATTTTTTTATCGGCAACCCTCCTGTGTAGCCTGTGAGCGAGCCATCCTTGCCAATGATGCGGTGACAGGGAACAATTACCCCGATTGGATTTGCGCCATTTGCATTGGCAACCGCGCGCACAGCTTTTGGATTATTGATGTCGCTTGCCAGCTGCGCGTATGAAGAGGTCATACCGTAGGGAACTTGCTGCAGAGCGGCCCAGACCCTTTTTTGGAAATCAGTCCCTACCAGCAACAGCGGAATATCAAAGGTTGTTCTGTTCCCGTTAAAATACTCTTCGAGTTGTTTTTTCGTTTCAGCTAAAACGGCATCGTTTTGTTCCACAAACCCAGCTTTGAGTGCGTTTTTGATTCTAGCGTCAAAACTGGTACGCTTTTTTCTAGCCCGGAAATCGAGAAGGCAAAGCTTTTCATCAAAAGAACCAAGGATCAACTCACCTATTTCAGTTTTGTAATATTGGATGTGAATCTGGTTCATTCTGTGCGACTCCTTAATTACACACTAAGCTAACTCACCCCAAGCCTTTTTGCTCCGCTTAATTTTCTTTTGTACCGTTGCCCAAGTATCTGTTTTCAAGAATGATTCATCGAAACGATTTATCATCTCAGTATACATGCCAAAAGGGACGGTAAACGATAACTCATCCGTTTTGAAATATTTTCTTGCGGAAGGATCCCACCCGCCGACAACGGCCTTATTAAGTCCTTTTGCAAGATAATGTAAAGGCCACACCACAAGATTGCCACAGGCAGCACCCCACGGTGAAGCGACAACTTCGGGGTCATTGGTCACAAATGTCGCCAACTGGTGCAGCCCACTCAACGTTTCAGGGCGTGCAAAAAACGTTACCAGCTTCGGTTCCTCCTCTGGAGTAAAGCTACTCAACGGCTTAAAAATGCAAAACTTATGTGGCGCAGGTTCTGGATCGACATACTCGAACATCTGTCTTAGCTGCTCGGGTGATTCACAGTAAAATTCCCCTTCCATCTTCTCGGGGATACCGCTGGAAACGTAATGAACAATGGTCTCAGTCTGAGGCTTGAGAAAACCCAGCCAGAATGCAGCTCCGGGACAGCCGAACTGCTCTGCGGAAAAATATGCCGTTGTTTTATTTCTGCGCGCCCGCCAGATATCTTTCATTACACAGGAGAATTGGGTAAATATTTCTTGCCAGTCAATTTCCTGCTTCATCTCTCTTGCACGCGTAGGGGTGGCTGCTGCCGGTGGAGAATAACCTGCAGCAGGTTTTTCATCCGCAAAAAAGACCCCCATTGGTTCTTCATCCAGCCCCAGATTTTCTAAAAATTTCTGCAACCGTTGTACACCTTCCTGGCTCATATACCCTTCCCCCCCACGTTGTGAGTTTAATATTTAAAAGCCTGCTCTGCGCAGCTGCGCGCAATTTCCACCTGCGCACTTTAAGAAACACCCCTGCCGCTTAAAGGTTAATTGCGTAGGTGTATTGCTTAGGCACGTAGTCGATACGTGCGTCCAACGTTTTGGCTGCGGTGAAAGGGAAATATGGATCGCGCAGAAATTCCCGCCCCAGCATAATCGCATCGGCATCACCGTTTTGCAAAATTTGTTCAGCCTGTTCCGCTTCGGTTATCAGCCCAACTGCACTGGTTGCGATACCAACCTGTTTTTTAATGGCCGCGGCAAACGATACCTGGTAACCGGGGCCGAGCGGGATAGGCGCGTGCATAACATTGCCGCCGGTTGAAACATCGATAAGGTCGATCCCGCGAGTCTTGAGTTCTTTACACAGTGAGACTGCCTGTTCCTGGTCAAAACCACCTTCAACCCAGTCCGTCGCCGAGATCCGCACAAAAACCGGCAGGGTTTCCGGCACGGTTGCGCGGACCCTTTCTACCGTTTCAAGTAAAAAGCGCATCCGGTTTGCCAAACTTCCACCATACTCATCTGCACGTGTGTTCGAAAGTGGCGAAAGAAATTGATGCAAAAGATACCCATGTGCGGCATGGATTTCAATCACCTCGAAGCCCGCTGCAACTGCGCGCTGCGCAGCCGCGGCGAAGCTTTCAACGGTTTGACCAATCTCCTCCAGCGTCAACGCCCGCGGCATGGGGAAAGTGTCGGTAAATGGAATCGCGCTGGGTGCAACCGTCTGCCAACCGCCTTCCTTTTCGCTGACCATTTTGCCACCGTTCCACGGTTCGGCGGTTGAAGCCTTGCGGCCGGCATGGGCCAGCTGGATTCCAGCAACAGCACCCTGCTGCTTTATAAACCGGGTAATCCGCTGGTATGCATCGCAGTGCGCATCCGACCATATTCCGGCGTCTGCAGGCGATATCCGCCCTTCAGGAACAACCGCCGTCGCCTCCATCATCAGCAACCCTGCGCCACCCACGGCTCGACTCCCAAGGTGGACGAGGTGCCAATCGGTCGGCATACCATCCTCGCTTGAATACATACACATCGGTGAGACCCACAACCGGTTACGGAACTCTATTCCACGTATGGTGTATTTTTCAAAAATCTTTCTGTTGTTCATAACTCCTCCCATGTCGGCTTCCATATCCGTCCAACTTCTCCTCTACTTCGCTCGTTATTCTTCTGCAGGTCAGGTTATTGACTGGCCCTCAGATGGTTGGGCAAAGAACAGTCGTTCCCGTTCACTTTAAAAGCTTCCACGAGATAAGCAGACGGCGACGACACTCCATTACGGGACCTGAAAAGGCACCCTCTCACTACATCAACGCAGCTTCGCGCCATTTTTAATTTTCAGCTGATTTTAGCAGGGAGTTTGGCAAAGTCAAAGCGGGTGTCAAGGGATGAGAATGCCTGCGCGCACGGTGCCTGAACTACTTGAGCTGGCTATCTTTGCTGCCACGGCGATTAAAGCCACTTGAAACAGTTTCCTGTTTTTCAAGGGCAGACTGACATTCAACACAGAGCCGAACACCCGGAATCGCCTCACGTCGCTTCTCTGGAATAGTCCGTTCGCACTCCTCGCACACTGTCAGGCTTTCGCCCGAAGTGAGACGACTTCTGGCGCGCTCCACTGCATCCTCAACGTTTGCATCAATTTGGTCCTGCACTGCTCCATCACGCGTCCACCCGCCAGCCATAGTCTGCTCCTGTGCTGTATAATAAAAGTGATCGAAAGTTCAAGAAACCCGATACTGAGGCTTGCCTGCTGGCAAGATATGTAAAAAACACTCTGTAAATGAGAGCGTAACAGTATCGCTACAATGTCCCGTTCGCATAGACTAACACGAACAGCTAAATCCTCAAATTCACGTCGAACCAAAACAGTTACAGCAGTCAAGACGGGAAAGACTGACACATGGGGGAAGGTGTAATCTGCATATGTTTGCCAGGAGGGGCTACATACACGTGATGCCAGCCTTCCCGGGTCTGAAACTATCCATCGATAACTTGATAAAACGTCGGCGTAGGCTTCCCCTCAAAGAGCGGCATTACTTGTTCACCCGCTATGTCATGCGCAGGACTGCTATGCATGGCTTTAAATGCGGCTTGATCTTTAAATTCAACTACAGCCGCATAATTTCCACCGTCTACAGGCTGCAGAAGCTTCCTGCTGATAAATCCAGGATATCCACTGAAGGTCTTACCCGATGAGGCAAACCAATTTTTAAAATCGGCATCCTTGCCTTCCTTAATTGCTGGGAACGATATGATAACGATAAACATGGGTCACTTCCTCCTTTTGTGTTAGAGAAAACCTCGTTCAAAGTTTCTACCTGTGGGTAAAAACCGCTCTGTTGGCTGCTATATCTCCCCCACTCTTCCCGCCGGTTTTCATCCATTGGTTAAAATCGGGGATTTAATAGATAGAAGCGCACCCAGCATCAAACTAGATGAAAAGGGCTTGGCACAATGGTTAAATCTCAGGTGGATCGACGGGCCGCACTTCTATACGCAACGTCCCTTTCACACCAGGGCGCGTCCGCTGGGCAATAGGAATATCAAAGGCGATCCCGATCTCTCCTTCGAGAGCGCGCGTGACCGCTGTTAGCCCCGGCTTGCCGGGGTTTACCTCTTGGTAGCCATGCTTGATGCGCCAGCCTCCGAGAGCCGTCTTGTCGGGAAACGCTTCGACTAAAATAAGCTCACGCAGGATGTAGCCACCCTCGTAGTGCCGTTTCACGAAGAGCACACCATCTATCACGTAATCCGGCACGAGCACTTTGAGGTCAAGTGCGAAACTTACCGAGCCGGACTTTTTAACACTTTTTTCCGGGTCGAGAAACACGGAGAATAAGTGGGGGCTATTGGCGCGAGCAGGGGGGCGGTTGGTCTTATCTTTACCGGGAAAAAGATCAGCGTAACTGCGGAAAATTGCAGAATTCTCTCGCACCTCGCGGCGTGTTATCTGCCACTGGCAACCGCGTACGCTGACCGCAACCTCAAACTGGTAAGAGGCGTCCACATTTTTGCCAGCCTTAAGCTCTTTATCTACCTCAATTGGCAACGTAATGTCATCGATATCAAGGATGCCATCGGCACGAAGGGAACCGAAGAAAAACCGTGTAAGGTTCTGGTAGCCTTCCTCCGAATTTATTATGCCGTAGTGGCCCGAGTGACTGCGATTCACAAAAGCGCGCGGTGAACCCACATCTTTGCCATCTGGGCCTGGTCCATGTGTGGTGGCATTCTCGATTCGCACAAGTCCGTCGCTTGCGTCCCCAACCGCCCAGGCAGATAGTCCGCCGGCTACCGTGTAGTCGCGAGGGTTCGTCCCCACTAAGTTAAAGATGCGCTCAGGTGGGAAGTCTTTCACGACCGAGACGTCGCTATCATTGGGCAGATTGAGAAATCCTGACATCCGTTTGCGGTTGAAGTTGTTGATATCGCCGAAGGAAAGCCAGCCCGGCACATTGCGTACAATGCGCATATCAATGCCATTATGTGGGGTCGCGTACGTGAACAACTTGGCTACTGCACTACGCGCCTCCGCAGAACCGAGCTTCGGATTCTGCAAAAAGGCGCGGCATATCAATCCACCCATGGAGTGCGCTACGAGATACACGCGAAAGTCTTCAGTCTTTACTCCATTCTTCGGATTGGCACATATTTTTTCGCGCAAGCGCAAAATCAGTTTGTCCAGCCCTTTTGCAAAGTGTTCAATAGGCGGAGTCTCTCCGGCGCCAAAGTCTTTGCTGGCTTCATCGTAGTAGCGGTAGACAATGATACTGCGGTATGCAACCAAATAGTCCGGATTATCGGATGCTACGAGGTCCTCGCCGTCCACAAATGCGTCGTCATAGGTATAGTCACGCATCAGACGCACGAGTGGCGACTCGAAATAGAAGCGCCTCACTTCACCAGTCCAAGCGATGCGTGCCTTGGTCGAGCCAATGTTGAACCCCATGTAAGGGTCAGCAACTGCCTCTTCGATCTCGTTCTGCGTAGCCGCAAAACCACGCACATAGATAATCGGATGGTACGGATGGTGTGCTGATGTGGTCATTTAGGTTTCTCCCGGGTGGCGTTTATCGGATTCCGCATGAAGACCGCTCTTCACCCATTGTAGCCGATGGGCGTACTTTGTCCACAAGCCTCCCTAAAACCGATCGAGGGGTGGTTATAGGGTGACGGGAGAGTCGAGGTTATTGACCAACGCATAAAGCTCCCCCACCTATAAAATTCAGATAATACTACCCGTAGGAAGAGCTGTTTCTGAGAGGGCGCGGAAGGAGAAGAAGCCATTTGTGCAGCGCGTCTGGCTCAATATTCACATGGAGCAGGTAGCGGTTTCTGCAGAGGGAAAGAGCTGGCAAACATCCCAGACCACCTGTTCGGAGTGACTTTTTAAAAGGCCACTAAATCAAAAAGCAGGAACAACTTGACTCAAGTCGTTCCTGCTTTTTGATTTAGTGTATAGAATATAAGTAGCTGCGCTAAAGAAACCGGCACTGCTACTCAATATAATATGGAATATAGCATGGGGAAAATAATATGGCGGGGCTGACGGGACTTGAACCCGCGACCTCCGGCGTGACAGGCCGGCGTTGTAACCGACTCTACTACAGCCCCGCAATCTGGTGGGCGAAACAGGGATCGAACCTGTGACCCTCGGTTTGTAAGACCGATGCTCTCCCAGCTGAGCTATTCGCCCATTACGTGTGTTAGCTACATTGGTATATGCTTGGTGGTAATTTACTGCAATATTACTATGTGTTATTCTGCTTTATTAAACTACCTTTTGTCCTGAAATTATTCAGGTTTTCCTTGCACAACGGCGCAGAAGATAGCAAATCCTACACCTATTGTAAAGCAGATAACGGTGTTAACAGAGATTATTTTCAGCTGTTGACTGCATCCTTTAAAGCCTTGCCGGCTTTGAACTTGGGTACCTTAGCCGCAGGGATCTGCAAAGTAGCACCGGTTTGTGGATTTTTACCGGTACGAGCCGCACGATCGCCGACACTAAACGTACCGAAACCAACCAGAGAGATCTTATCTCCCTGCTGCAAAGTACCTGTTACACTATCAACAAATGCTTTGAGGGCTTTCTCTGCGTCTGCCTTGCTCAGGCCTGCTTTTTCTGCCATAGAATTTACTAGTTCAGTTTTGGTCACAGCTAACCTCCTAATTACTGTCGTTTTTTAAAAATACTTGCGTACTAATAGCAGACTTGGACTGACATAACAAGCCAATTTACCAGCTTAATCCGTCATTTGGTCTACCCAGTACACCCTTTTACACTCTTTGCGTTGGTACCCCGAAATGAGCACTCATCTTATACGAGATTTAACCTGATTACACAAATAAATTATTGTCTTGGTGCGGATATAACAAAAATAAAAGCAAAACCCATTAAGACAGGGCTTCGTGAAGCAAGGCCTGTGCCAGAACCTCATCCATATGCGAAACAAGGCGGATATCCAGGTCCCGTTTCACTTCGGCGGGAATTTCTACCAGATAACGTTCATTCTCTGCCGGTATAAGCACCCTCTCAAGGCCTGCGCGCCGCGCTGCCAGCAACTTCTCCTTCAATCCGCCGATAGCCAGAACGTCTCCACGTAGATTGATCTCTCCGGTCATACCCAGGTTCGCATCAACAGGGCGTCGGGTAAGAGAGGAAGCCAGAGCAGTCGCTATGGTAATCCCCGCCGATGGCCCGTCTTTGGGGATGGCTCCTTCTGGCACATGAATATGTATATCAAGATTGCGGTAAAAATCTTCTGGTAGTTCAAGGACTTCGGCTTTTGAGCGGATATAAGCATATGCTGCCTGCGCTGATTCCTGCATTACGTCTCCGAGCTTGCCTGTCACTGTGAGCTTGCCTTTACCTGGGAATTCAAGCACCTCAATCATGAGAATTTCGCCCCCTACAGGTGTCCACGCCAAGCCGGTGGCAATACCACAACGTGACACGGTGTCTTTACGTCCATAGGTAAAGGGAGCAACCCCAAGATATTTCCCAATCTGATTCATGCCAATATTCCACATCTGGTCACGGTTGCTGCTTTTAGCGACCTGACGCGCAACTTTACGGCAAATAGCGGCTATCCGGCGCTCCAAATCACGTACTCCAGCTTCGCGGGTATAGCGCCGAATAATTTCTGCCAGGGCATTGTCCGAAAACTTAAGTTTGTCCGCTTGCAATCCATGCTCAAGCACCTGTTTGCGTATCAGGTGACGGCGACATATCTGGATCTTTTCCTCTTCCGAATAACCCTCAAGTCGTACTATCTCCATGCGATCCAGCAGCGGCGCAGGGATGCCCTGCATGGAGTTTGCAGTTGCTATAAACATCACTTGGGACAAATCGAAATCAAGATCCACGAAGTGATCCCCAAATGCTGAATTCTGCTCCGGGTCGAGCACTTCCAGCATAGCAGATGAGGGATCGCCTCTGAAGTCCATGGACATTTTATCGATCTCATCCAGCAAAAATACCGGGTTCTGGACGGCGGCTTTTTTTATCCCCTGCATTATCTTGCCGGGCATAGCACCAATGTATGTACGCCGATGTCCTCTTATTTCGGCTTCATCGCGCACCCCTCCCAGGGAAACACGGACAAACTTACGTTTCATGGCACGAGCTATCGAGCGCCCGAGTGAAGTTTTCCCCACGCCAGGCGGCCCTACCAGGCACAGGATGGGCCCCTTGATCTTTTTGACCAGGAGCTGGACCGCTAAATGTTCCAGAATCCGTTCTTTTACTTTTTCCAGACCGGCATGGTCTTCATCCAGGATACGCTGCGCCAGTTCAATATCGCTATTGTCCCGGGTAGTTTTTTTCCACGGGAGATCAAGCAGGCACTCAAGATAGTTGCGCACCACGGCCGCCTCGGCCGACATAGGTGACATCATCTTGAGCTTTCGCATTTCGGCCTTGGCCTTCTGCCGCGCCGTTGCAGGCATCTTGCTCTTTTCTACCCTGGCTTCCAACTCTTTGAGTTCTTGTTTAAACTCGTCTTTATCTCCGAGTTCTTTTTGGATGGCGCGCATTTGCTCATTGAGATAGTACTCTTTCTGAGTGCGCTCCATCTGCCCTTTTACCCGCTTGCGAATCCTCTGTTCGACCTTGAGAATCTCCTCCTCACGTTCGAGGATCTGCAATACAGCTACCAGACGCTCTTCCACATCGCAGAGCTCAAGAACTTCCTGCTTGTCTTCAATCCGCACGTTGAGCTGCGCCATAATAGTATCAGCCAACAATCCCGGGGCATCAATTCCATCAACTGCGGTAACTACTTCAGCGGGAACCTTTGTGCTTAACCCGGCATAGCTGCTGAACATGGTATGCACACTGCGACTTAAGGCCGTTGTTTCCAGATTGTCTTCATATTTATCCGCTATAACCTCAGTCTGAACTTCGGCATACGCCTCAAGTTCCAGATACTGAGTGATCCGCGCACGCCACTCCCCTTCAACCAGAAGTTTGATGGTTCCATCCGGCAGCTTCATTAACTGGGTAATGGTGGCAACGGTTCCAACTGTATACAAGTCAATGGCGTCAGGATCGTCAACCTCAGGATCGTTCTGGGTTATCAGGAAAATTTTTCGGTCGGTCTCCATTGCGTGCTCTAAGGCAGCAATAGATCTGGCGCGTCCGACAAACAGCGGGACAACCGTTGCAGGAAAAACGACGATATCACGCAAAGGGAGCAGGGGGATACCCCCTGCTCCGGCATTTTCCTCAGGTATAACATTTTTTTCAGATGTCATGAAATATCCAGGTTGCGGCGTTAAAATCAGGCTGAAACGGATTCAGCGCAGTCGTACACAATCAGGGGGTCGGTCTTTTTAAGGACCACCTCTTCGCTGATAACCACCTCTTTAACATGTTTTTGTGAGGGGATATCAAACATGATATCCAGCATGGTCTCTTCCAAGATAGAGCGAAGTCCCCGCGCCCCGGTTTTACGCTGCGCCGCAAGACGAGCCACCGCCGCAAGAGCGCCGCCCGTAAACTTCAACTCTACACCCTCAAGTTCGAAAAGCTTCTGATACTGCTTGATAAGGGCATTTTTTGGCTCCTGCAGAATCCGGATAAGAGCCTGCTCGTTCAACTCCTCAAGCGTGGCAACCACGGGCAGGCGCCCGACAAACTCAGGGATAAGCCCAAATTTCAACAGGTCGCCCGGCTCAACCTGAGCCAGAAGTTCTCCCTGTATTTTTTCCTTTTTGGACTGAATGTCAGCGCCAAAGCCAATCCCTTTTTTACCGATACGTCTGGAGACAATATCCTCCAGGCCGGAAAAGGCACCACCACAGATCACAAGGATGTTGGAGGTATCGACCTTTATAAACTCTTGCTGTGGATGTTTGCGGCCACCCTTGGGGGGGATACTGGCGGTAGTGCCTTCAATTATCTTCAACAGAGCCTGCTGTACCCCTTCCCCGGACACATCACGTGTGATAGAGGGAGATTCGCTTTTGCGTGCAATCTTGTCGATCTCGTCGATATAGATAATTCCGCGCTGAGCTTTTTCAATATCATAGTCGGCCGCCTGAACCAGAGCGAGAATGATATTCTCTACATCTTCCCCTACGTAGCCAGCTTCGGTAAGGTTGGTGGCGTCTGCAATGGCAAAGGGCACATTGAGGACACGTGCCAGAGTCTGGGCCAACAGGGTTTTCCCGCTACCTGTGGGCCCCAACAGCAAAATGTTGCTCTTCTGGATCTCAACGTCACCGTTAGTAGCCAGATACCTGACGCGCTTGTAGTGGTTATACACTGCAACTGCAAGCACACGTTTCGCCCGTTCCTGTTCAACCACATAGTCGTTGAGCGTCAGCAGGATCTCTGCCGGGATTGGCAGGTTGTTCTCTTCGGTTATATCCGCCTGTGCCAACTCTTCTGTGATAATCTCCTGGCACAGATCAATGCATTCATCACAGATATACACAGACGGGCCAGCAATTAACTTCTTAACCGCATCCTGCCCCTTGCCGCAAAACGAGCAGGTAAGATTTTTATTGTGCACATCGCTTGAATTCATCTATTCCTCCTCTTGGCCCGCATTTTTACTGGCGCCGAAAACTTCGCGGTAACTCTCGCCGTAAACCTGCACCATATTACTTAAAATGGGTAAAACAGCAGGCCGTAAAATTTATTTCTTTTTGTCCACGCGTTCATCGCGCTTGATTATGCGATCGATTATGCCGTAATCGCAAGCTTGTTGCGCACCCATAAAGTAGTCACGTTCGGTGTCAGCTGCAATTTTTTTCATGCTCTGACCAGTATGTTCAACCAGTATTTTGTTCAAAGATTCACGCAGATGCAGGATTTCCCTGGCATGAATGCTGATATCGGAAGCCTGTCCTCTAAATCCGCCCAGAGGTTGATGAATCATGATGCGGGAATTGGGCAGAGCGAAACGTTTCCCCGGCGCACCCGCAGCGAGGAGCAGTGCCCCCATGCTTGCCGCCTGTCCTATGCAGATTGTGGAGACCGGTGCTTTGATGTACTGCATAGTATCATACATGGCCATACCCGCAGACACCACCCCACCTGGAGAGTTGATGTAGAAGTGGATATCCTTATCAGGATCTTCTGACTCCAAAAACAACATTTGGGCGACGATCAGATTTGCCACTTGGTCGTCAACGGGGGAACTGAGCATAATAATTCGGTCTTTAAGCAGACGTGAATAAATATCGTACGAGCGTTCTCCGCGCCCCGTCTGCTCGACAACCATGGGAACCAGATTCATATACCTACTCCTGCTCCTCTTGCACTTCTTGATTTTCCTTCTCTAACTCTTCTTTGCTCAACTGCTGTATATCTGCCTGTCCCAGCAAATATGCAATAACTTTTTCTTCCTCTATTTGGGCCAATAGCCCTTCTTTGGAATCCTCAGAAGAGTAGTATTTTTTAACGTCTTCAACAGGAGCATTGGCCATTTCTGCAATCTCCTCCAGACGCGCATCTATTTCGTTCTCTTCAACTGAAATATTTTCCGCGCTGCCAATCCCTTCTAAAATCAGGCTGCCTTGCACCTGCTTGACCGCGGTATCACGGTACATGGTGCGGAAAGCCTCCTCATTCATCCCCATCATCTCAAGGGTCATCCCCTGAGACTTGAGACGTCCTTTTATATTCTGCAGCATAAAATCTAATTGACGTGCAACCATGGTTTCAGGAACCTCCATGGGGTTGCGCTCAACCAGCTGTGCCATCAGGCGTTCTTTAAGGTCTTCCTCAATTCGCTGCTTTTCCTGGCGCGCGAAATTTTCCCCGATTTTCTCACGCAAGTTTGCCGCAGATTCAGCTCCAAATTCCTGCGCGAGCTCATCGGTTAGTTCAGGAACGGTTTTTTCTTTTATCTCTGAAATCTTAACCTTGAAAATGGCCTCTTTGCCCGCCAGGTCTTCATTGCCATACTCTGCAGGGAAGGTGACCTTAACCTCCCCCTCTTCGCCACGCTTCATCCCGACGAGTTGCTCCTCGAAGCCGGGGATAAAACTCCCAGATCCGATTTCAAGCTCATGATCCTGTGCAGCTCCACCCGGAAAAGGCTCTGCGTCTACAAAACCTTCAAAGTCCAGGGTTACAAAATCACCCTTCTGCACCGCGTCCCGCTCAACTGCCTCTTTTTGGGTGCGCGAATCGAGCATCTGTTCAATTTGAGCATCTACAACAGAATCATCAAATGTGTAGATCTCCTTCTTCAGGCGCAGTCCTGTATAGTCAGGATTTTCAATTTTGGGCTTAACTTCTACATGAAACTCATAGGTAAAGACGTTATCTTCGGTAAGCTCCCCGCTGTTCTGGATCGCAGGCTCTCCGATCGCAGCTATCTCGTTATCGGTGATTGCCTTAAAATAGGTATCATTGATCAGTTTGCCAACCACCTCCTGCTCCATTTGCTCAGCATAGTACTGCTTTACCAGGCGCATGGGCACTTTTCCCTGGCGAAACCCCTTCAACTTGGCATTGCGGGCTATTTTGGTGTAAACGGAGGTGATCTCTTGCGTCACCTGGGCGGCATCCACTTCAACAGATATCTTCTTTTTTACCGGGCTTAAATCTTCTACCTGAGTATTCATGCAACGATCCTCTCTTAAATATTAAGCTTTTCAACTAAAATTATCATTCAGGGGAAACAAGTGAAATGACACTACAAAGCGAAAAATCTGGAAATTCATGCAGATCAGAGCAGCGCAAAAATGCAGCAAGAGCCGGAAGCTGCAATACTGAGTCTGCATTTTAAATGGGGTAATGGTGCGAGAGGGGGGACTCGAACCCCCACGGTTGCCCGCTGGATCCTAAATCCAGTGCGTCTGCCAATTCCGCCACTCTCGCTACTTTCATATGTATTTGAGGATATCCACCGCTGTATCAGCAGGCACCTGGCAGCAGGCGCCTGGGCAGCGCCCAATCAGCACCTGCCAGGCAAAGTACACCTCTGCTCCGCTGCCAATAAAAAAGACCCGACCCGATGCGTTCGCCGGGAGTCCGACAAGAACATCGACGATCGAGTCCGGATATTTAAATGGGGTGAGTGAAGGGAGTTGAACCCTCGACAACTGGAGTCACAATCCAGCGCTCTACCAACTGAGCTACACCCACCACAAAAAAAGAAGCCAAAACGGGAGCTGATACTACGTATTCTGCTATTTATTGTCAACACCTATCCAAAGGACGTTTACATTAAATGGCGCGCCAGGAAGGACTCGAACCCTCGGCCCTGTGATTAGAAGTCACATGCTCTATCCAGCTGAGCTACTGGCGCCTTGAATTTTAGTATGGTCGGGGCGAGAGGATTCGAACCTCCGACCCCCTGCTCCCAAGGCAGGTGCGCTACCAGGCTGCGCTACACCCCG
>Ga0265295_1003818_pt1 | contig 21157 bp, 18 predicted proteins | sample Munlansysbiofilm_FD_192503 | JGI IMG/M metagenome (GOLD analysis project Ga0265295, IMG submission 192503) | Leachate microbial communities from a municipal landfill in Southern Ontario, Canada - Methane capture system biofilm | ecosystem: Engineered > Solid waste > Landfill > Unclassified ...
AGCGGTTCTTAAGTTTTCTAACAAACATAATGGAAATTTTGCAACACCCAAATATAATAAATAATTACTGATTATCAGGCATATAGATGGGTGTTGCAAGAAAGTGCGGAAAACAGGAAAAATTCTTAAGATACTGTATTGCAATTGAATAATGTTTGATCTGAGAAATAGCGTGGAGAACAGTGATTACCCCCGACATAGTGGAGCTCTGTTTTTTGTTCTGTAAAGTGTAAAAAAAAAGCTGCCGTGAAGGGCAGCTTTTTAAAGTGGTTATTAATTTGTTTAGGCACTAAGAGATACCCTCTTAAATCCTGTTACTTTTAGCTCTGGGTCAATACTCTTAAGGTAATCCTTTATGCTCATTTTTGCATCCTTAATAAAATCTTGATTCATTAAGGTGTTTTCCTTAAAGAATTTTTGAAGCCTTCCTTCTGCAATCTTATCTAATATTTTTTCAGGTTTCCCTTCGATACGTGCCTGCTCACGACCAATCTCGTACTCTTGCTTACGAACCTTTTCTGGAACATTGTCAATATCAATAGAAATAGGGTTCATGGCTGCTATTTGCATGGCAATGTCTTTTCCTGCTTGTTCATCCACATCGCTTTTATTAAAAGCAACGATGGTAGCTAGCTTGTTTCCTGGGTGTATGTATGTAACAATCTTTTCACCTTCCAGCTTCTCGTAGTAGGAAAGTTCAAATTTTTCGCCTGTAATACCTGATTGGTCCTGAACTAGGGTTTCAATAGCAGTTCCATCAATCTCTAATTTCTTAAGAGCATCAAGGTCTGCCGGTGATTGTTCTAGGGCAGTTCTTAAAATATTGTTGGTTAAGGCAACAAAATCTTCGTTTTTTGCAACAAAATCGGTTTCGCAATTTAGTACAACAATTGCACCCTTTTTATTGTCGGCAGAAGCAGCGGCAAGGGCTGCGCCCTCGCTTGCTTCGCGGTCGGCACGCTTGTTGGCAATCGCTTTACCTCGTTCGCGAATAATTTCAATTGCTTTATCTATATCGTTATTCGATTCTTGAAGAGCTTTTTTACAATCCATCATGCCTGCTCCGGTTAGCTTACGGAGCTTGGCAATATCTGCTGTTTTTACTTGAGCCATTATAATTATTCTTTAGTAGGTTCTACAGTGTTTTTCTTATCCTCTTTCTTTTCTACCTTTTCTACCTTTTTTTCTTCTTTTACTTCTTCCTTCACCTCTTTCTTAGCATCGTCCTTTTTTTCAATCCCTTCGGTAGCTTGTTGTGTTTTCACAATCTTTGCACTTTTTCTAGCTCGGGTACGTGCTGGCTTTTTTTCTTCGCCACCCTCTTTAGTCTTCGCTGAATTCTTTTCCCTCTCCATTTTTCGCTCATCAAGTCCTTCTTGAATGGCTTTAGCCATAATATCGATAATAAGCGAAATAGATTTTGAGGCATCATCATTAGCCGGTATCACATAGTCAATAGGAGTAGGATCACAACAGGTGTCAACCATTGCGAACACCGGGATGTTTAGTTTTTTCGCCTCATTTACTGCGATGTATTCTTTCTGTACATCAACAATAAAAAGTGCGGCGGGCAATCTATTTAAATCGGCAATTGAGCCAAGCATTTTTTCTAGCTTAGCACGCTGACGGGTTATTTGTAATTTCTCACGTTTTGATAGGGTATCAAAAGTTCCATCGGCAATCATTTTATCAATGGTAGTCATTTTCTTAACCGCCTTACGAATGGTAGGGAAGTTGGTAAGCATACCACCTGGCCAACGTTCGGTTACGTATGGCATGTTAATTGCCTTAATTTTTTCGGCAACAATCTCTTTTGCCTGTTTTTTTGTGGCAACGAATAAAATTTTACGACCCGATTTGGCAATTTGCTTTGCTGCAGCAGTAGCCTCATCAATTTTTACAGCTGTTTTCTGTAGGTCAATAATGTGAATTCCATTGCGCTCCATAAAGATGTAAGGAGCCATTTTGGGATTCCACTTACGCTTTAGGTGTCCAAAGTGTACACCAGCATCTAGTAATTCTTTAAAATCTGTTTTTGGCATTTTGGTAAATTTAATTTTAATCTTATTGGCAATCGCTAGGTAGTTTCAACTATCCGAAAGTCCTAGTAATTTACAGCCCAAAGGCTGTTTGCCAAAACATTGTAAATAAGCGATTAACGCTTGCTGAACTGGAATTTTTTCCTTGCTTTTGGTTGACCAGGCTTTTTACGTTCCACTTCGCGTGGGTCGCGGGTCATTAAACCATTGGCTTTTAGGGCAGGCTTGTATTCTGCGTTTACCTCAACTAATGATCGAGCAATACCTAGGCGTAAAGCTTCAGCTTGTCCTGAAATACCGCCTCCATCAAGATTAGCCTTAACATCGTAATTTCCTAGTAAGTCTAAAATTTGTAGGGGTTGTTTTACCACGTACTGCAATAATTCTGATGGAAAATAGTCCTTAAGGTCTTTCCCGTTGATAGTAATATTACCTTTTCCTTCGTGAAGATAAACACGTGCTACAGCGCTCTTTCTTCTACCCGTTGCATTTATTACTTGCATAACTTTTACTTAATTGAATTCAACTTAATTTCCTTTGGTTTTTGAGCCTCGTGCTTGTGCTCATTACCAGTGTAAACATAAAGGTTGCCGTAAATTTTCGAACCCAAGCGATTTTTGGGAAGCATGCCCTTTACTGCATGCTCAATAATGGCAGTAGGCTTGCGTTGCATCCAATCTTTTGGCGTTGCGCTGCGTTTACCCCCTGGATAACCAGTGTAGTGGTAGTATAGCTTGTCGGTCATTTTGTTGCCAGTAAGACGAACCTTTTCGGCGTTAATGACAATCACATTGTCCCCACAATCTACATGAGGGGTGAAGTTGGGCTTGTGCTTGCCACGTAAAAGTTTCGCAACTTTGCTCGACAAACGCCCTAACACTTCATTGGTGGCATCAACCACAATCCACTCCTTATTTACGGTGGCATCGTTGGCCGATACTGTTTTGTAACTTAGTGTGTTCACGTTTTAAACTCCTATTGTTTTAATTAATACCTGTTAAATTTCCGTGATCCAAACGGTTATAATAAGCGGGTTGCAAAAGTACAGCTAATTATGTAATCTACAATACAAACCGCTAATAATTTTTTGTTTTCCTTGCCTGAGTCTCTTTTGAAGAGACCCGAGGCATTGTAAAACCGTTTAGTTTTATATTTTTGTTGAATGGTGCACCATATCTATTTTATTACGGTGCAAATATACTGTTTCTTATTGATTTAATTTTAGTTGATTTAATTCAAGGTATACAACAACCTGAACAACCAGTACTTATCGAGCTCAAAGGACGTGGAGTAACCATCATTTCCATTAATAATTTTACTGTGTATGAACCGATTAACCGATAATTTTTTCAAACGCGATGTGCTAGTGGTTGCACCCCAAATGGTAGGGAAGATTTTGGTCCGTCGTTTTGACGATGGGCAAATTGTTCGGCTTCCTATTACTGAGGTAGAGGCGTATCGGGGTGAGGATGATTTGGCATGTCATGCTAGCAAGGGGAGAACCCCCAGAACCGATGTTATGTATAGTGTAGGTGGGTGTGCCTATGTTTACTTGATTTATGGTATGCACTGGATGCTAAATATTGTAACAGGCGACTTGAATTCACCTCAGGCGGTGCTGCTAAGGGGTGTTGATACTTGCTACGGGCCTGGTAGATTAACCCGATTATTAAAGATTGATAAAAGCTTTAATGCTGAAGATTTTACTGTTTCGGAAAGGTTGTGGTTTGAACAAGCAACGCTAAATAAAACTATTGATACCGGCCCTCGAATTGGCGTTGACTATGCAGGTGATTACTGGGCATTAAAACCATGGCGTTATTGGATTGATGGGCTTCATGATATGACAAGAAGGTAGCAGTAGTAACCCGAGTTCGATTTAACCCGCATTATTCATCAAATTTGTTAAGGATGAATGCAAATGCGGTTTACCCCGATATAGTCGAGCCCAATTTTGGGCAACAAAATGGATTGTGAGGCTTAGTAGCTGTAGGAGACCCCAATTATTCGAATGAGTAATTGGGGTTAACCATTCTATTGTTTAGTAAGATTTTTAAAGTTAACCCTCAATTTCGCGAACCCGTGTGCGTATAGTATCCCAGGTCTCATCATCCATTTTGGGCCCAATAACCTCAATTACTTTGCCCGATAGCAGGGAACCAATTTGTCCGCATTTGTCGAGGCTTAACTTTTTCGATAGTCCGTATAAAAAGCCCGATGCGTAAAGATCGCCTGCCCCGGTTGTGTCGATGGGTTTTACATCAATAACCTCTACCTTATGAACCTCGTTTTTGCTTTTAATAAGCGATCCCTGTGAGCCCAGCTTTACCACGGCAATTTCAGCAACTTCTGCTAGTAAATCTAGCGATTCGCGGGGCGATTTATTGGTAAACGCTTTTGCCTCCTCCTCGTTGGCAAAGATTATATCCACATAGCTTTTAACCATTTGGGTTAAGAACTCTAGGTTTTCTTCCACCACATTATAGCTAGCTAAATCTAGCGAAACCTTGAGTCCACTTGATTTGGCTAATTTTAGCGCTCTTTCAATTAGGCTGTGGTTTTGAACAAGGTATCCCTCAATATGTAGTATGTTGTAACCATCGAATAGGTTATCGGTAAGGTCGTTTTCGGTTAGCTCAATGGCGGCCCCTAGGCTGGTAGCAAAGGTGCGTTCCGAGTCGGGAGTTACTATGGCCAACGCCGTACCAGTTGGGTTTATGCCTTTTAGTAGCGTTGGACTAATGGTAGCCTTTACCATGTCGTTATAAAAGAAGTTACCCAGCTCATCCTTGCCCACTTTCCCTATAAACCCGGTTTCAACGTTAAGGTTAGCAAGTCCGTTAATAGTATTGGCAGCGCTACCACCTGATGCAAGTACTTGTTCGTATCCTTTCGTTTTATCCAGTGCGCTTTCCATCTCTTCGCTGGAGATAAGCTGCATGCTACCTTTGGGTAAATTTAGTGAGGTTAGAATAGTGTCGTTGTTTACTTTGGTCATAATGTCCACCAACGCATTTCCAATACCAAATATCTTAGCCATAGTCATAAATTTTTTTTCAAAAATAGATAAAAAATGGATAAAAGTTGGTGGCTACTTCAAGGTATATCGAAAGGTTTTGTTTTTCTGAAAAAGGGTTGTGTTGTTTTTGCTTTTGTTTTCTATTACTAACCCGCATTATTCATCAAATTTATTGAAGATGAATGCAAATGCGGGTTACCCCGACATAGTCGAGCTCAATTTTGGGCAATAAAATTGGTTGTGGGGCTAAGAGCCTGCTAACTATCATCTTCCGTTCGTCTAATGATTTACATAGCGTCACATAGCAATAGAATTTTAATTATATTAAATAATTAGGTAAAAAATATTTGTCTATAAAATATTTTGGATATATCTTTGCACTGCTAAAACGGAAAAGCCGTTAATCATATTCCTCATTAGCTCAGTTGGTTAGAGCACCTGACTGTTAATCAGGGGGTCCTAGGTTCAAGTCCTAGATGAGGAGCAACCAGAAGCATTCACAATTTTGTGGATGCTTTTTTGTTTTTTTCTAACCCGCATTATTCATCAAATTTGTTAAAAATGGATGTAAATGCGGGTTACCCCGACCTAGTTGAGTCCAATTTAGGGCAACAAAAATTGGTTGTGAAACTTAGTCGCTGTCGTAGATAGCAACTATTCGAATGAATAATTGGGGCTAAACAGCAAAAGCAACCCTTAGGCTGCTTTTGTTGTTATTAATATTTATTAAAGTGTGTTTCTCTCTTTCCTACATGTTACATCGTTTCAACTAACGAGAGTAGGCCAACTGCTAGCCCAGGCTTTCCATCCTTAAAGGTAAAGAATAGGTGGTATGCCCCAGTACGGGTACATTCATAGTTAATTGTAGGGTGATCTTCGCCTGTGGCAACTATATAGGTAGTGGCTAATAGCCTGTTATTATCAAAGAGCTGGAGAACCACTTTTCCGTCGTAATCTTTAGAGTTACATACCGAAAAACGGTACTTAATGCCTTTTCGAAGCAGTACAGAAAAGCGCTGAACAGGAGGGGGGTCTCCAGCATCTAGCCTGATTGTAAAATCTTTTAGGAAGGTAGCGTCGCCAGCAACCATTCCGCAGATTTGAACAAGGTCTTCTGCCGATTGTGCTTTCGATTCGTTGGAGAAGCCAACCGCTATAGCAATTGTAACCGTAAGGATAAGAATGATATTTTTCATGGTAAATATTGTTTCAACGTTTAAAGTTGCAATAAACTATTTCTCAGGTTCTGAACTTTTTCAATAATTTCAGTAAGAATTTCTTCAGGCATATCAATAATCTGCTTGTCGTTTTGTTTCACGGTAAGCACGCCATCAACCACCTCGGAGGTTGGATCAAGGTATTCGTAGGTTATTTTCACCTGCTTATATAGCTCCTGAATTTCCTCCAAATCGGCTATGAGCTTGGCAATATTTGTCTCTTTCTGGTAATTCCTTAGGAGCAGCATTAGGCTATTCATTGCAACCTTTTGTTCTCCAATTATCTCTTTCATGCGCATATTGGGGGCATCTTGTGTTACCCTTGTCGAAATGTAGAGCCCCTCAATCCATATTCCAGCAACAATTACAACGCTAAGGTGCGGCCTGTTTGTTTCCCGAAGGTAATCTTCTATTCGGTTAAAACTTTGCTGCGATATAAGCATTAGCGAATCGAGGTTTTCCTTATTGGTGGCAATTCGGTTTAGGGTTGCAAAGTCGAAGAATTGCCCTACCTGAATTCCTTCAGCAAGCGATTTTATGGTGGTTATGTAGTTAATTACTAGCGAGGTACGCTCGTACATGTTAATGTATCCCAGGTTGGCCCCGTATATTCCCAAACCCATAGCTTTTTGAAAACTTGTATTTAAGTTTTTCTCAAGCTTAGTGTCGGCCAAGTAGCTGCGGTTAAATGGCACGTTAAGGCCTTTTATAAGCGCTGCGGTTTCAACCGGTGAGGATACGTTCTCAATCATTTCGTCGATTACCTCCGATGCTATTTCAAGGGGTTTATCTTCTAGTAGTTCAGCAGGGATATCAAATTCTTTGCTGCTCTTTTTTCGGTCGGAACCGAGAAAATTGCACGATGATACCAAAACTACAAGTGAAAGGAGAAGAATTAGGTTTTTTTGCATGGTTAACTTGGCATTTAATTTTGCTTTTTTCTACTGTAAAAGTATGAAAAAAACTCATTTTTTTAGTTTAGGCAATCTAATTTTTCCAAAAAAGTCGATCGTCTTTTTTAGTAATTCGAAGTACAGCGTAATGTACAAAATCAACGACATAAACCAAATGAAGCAAATATTGAACCACAATGTATCATAATACTTCCCTAAAAAATGTTTTTGTGGCGCAAGGAAATGTGACCTAAAGTCTAGCTTGTGATTTGGTATCGGGTCGCGATATATGGGATCGTATTGTTGTACAAGTTCCCCTCTGTATTGTAAAATTTTGTTTTTTTCGAACTTATTGGTTGCCAAATCGGCTACGCTCTCATTATGGTACGCATTTTTTTTCGCTTCGTATAGTTCTGGGTTAGTAGATATGAGGTGTTCGATAATACGCTCGCTTTTCTGATTGGCCCGCTGGTATATTTTGCTGTAATGACCCGATAGGTCGTTCAGATAATCGAGTGTAGAATAGGCAACCTCGTAGTCAAATGTGTTAGCGTATAGCTTATCCAGGTATCGGTAGGGTATGCCAGGCGCTATGTAGTTCAACTCCTTAAAAATAGCGTTTCGCAGCACCAGCAGGTTGTTTCTAAGCTTTTCTTGTTTTTTTTCATCCTCCTTGCTTGCTTCAATGAGCTCAAGGTTCTCGGTAATAAGTTTTTCAAGCTCGGGTATGTAGTAAACCGTTTTATAATCGGCGTTTCGAAGCACTTTTTCTATATCGTAAAATGTTTTATGAAACTCGTTATCCTTAAATTGATGCACAACAAGACCCTCGTACCCCCATTTAGTAACCATAAACTCGGCTATTACTGGAACTCGGCCAAAGCTTCCTACCGCCCTGTTTAGCTTATCGAAACTAAACATGGCGCCGGAGAGCACCATCATGGGTATCATTACCAGTGGAATAATTATATAGATGGTTACTGCAGAGTTAAAGCTTGCCGAGATGTTTAGTCCGAGAAGGTTAGCAAAAACAGCCGTTGAAAATAGTACAAGCCAGTACTCAAAATACATATCGTGGAGTTGCAGAATTCCGTTGGCAATAAGTACAAAGGTTATGCACTGAATGGCGGATATTACGAGCAGGATACCTATTTTACTGAATAGATAGGATGAGCGGCTTAAATTTAGAAAAGCTTCGCGTTTCAAGAGCTTCCGATCTCTGAAAATTTCCTCGGCACTAACGGTAAGGCCAATAAAAAGGGCAACGATAAGAGCCATGAATATATATATGGGGATATTCTCGTTCTCCCTAAAGATGTATATATTGGAGTTGGGATCGGCAATGTATCGTATTACGTAGGCTAAAATAAACCCAAGAATTGGGGTTTCGAGCAGGTTTAAAACGATGTACTGCGTGTTGCTGATTTTTGATTGAAAATCGCGAGCGGTATAAATAAGGAACTGCTTAACTTTTGAGGGTATGCTAAGGGTTTTGGGTGGAGCTTCCGTTTCGTCCAGAATTTTTCGCAGCTTAACATTCTCGTTAAAGTATTCCTCCCATTTTGCAGGCGACACCTTACGTTTGGGGGTGTAGCGCCCAAATTCGTCAACAACCTTAGCTTCAATTATATTAAATATCAGCTCGGGGTTTACATTACCACAGGTGGGGCATTCTCCTTGCTCGCTGTTAATCTGCATGTCGAGCCGCTTAAAGTACATAACCGATTCGACAGGATTCCCGTAGTATATCATGTATCCACCAGTATCGAGTATCATCATATTGTCAAACATCTTAAAGATGTCTGATGAGGGTTGGTGGATTACCACAAAAATTAGTTTGCCCTTGAGGGTTAGCTCCCTCAGAAGGTCCATTACATTTTCGGAGTCGCGCGACGATAGGCCAGAGGTGGGTTCATCAACAAGCAGAATGGCTGGTTCCCTAATAAGCTCGAGCGCGATATTGAGCCTTTTGCGTTGTCCTCCCGAGATCATTTTGTTTAGCGGCGATCCTACCTTAAGGTCCTTGCGCTCGTATAAATCTAGGTTTTGTAGCGTTTTATTAACCAGCTGAGCTATTTCTTCTTCGGTTTTACCTTTAAAGCAAAGTTTTGCGTTGTAGTAAAGGTTCTGAAAAACGGTAAGCTCCTCAATTAGCAAGTCGTCCTGGGGTATAACACCAATAACGCCTTCAAGGTTATCGTTTTCTTTATGTAGGTCGATGCCGTTTATTCTAACAGAGCCAGTTGTTGGGGTTGCAACACCCGAAAGCACATTTAGGAGGGTGGTTTTTCCCGCTCCGCTGGCACCCATAATGCCGATAAGCTTTCCCTGATCTTCTGAAAAGGAGATGTTGCGAAGGCCGGTGTCGCCCGATTTAAATTTATACCCAACATTCTCCACATTGTATGATATCCTGATGCTTGTCGAGTCGGCGAGGTAGTGGGCTACAACATCGGTGTAGTAAATAGGTTTGCCTTTTGGGAGTTTAATGGAGCTTCCGCTGGCAAAAAGGTAAATGCGTTTAAAATTTATGGGCAAACCGTTAAGCAGGATATCCTCATTGCCAGTGTATCGTAGAAAGTATAGATCCTCACTTTTTATTTGAAGGATGTAAAGATTACCGTTAAGGGCCTCGGTGGGTATATGCTTACAGTGTTTGCCAGTTTCGGGTCTGTCGTGTATGGTAAGGATGGTTGAGAAGTCGAGCTCGTAGGGGTCATCATTTATTACAAAGTTCTCGATGTCGGTAAACTCTTCTTTGGTAAGTTTAAACACGTCGGCCACCGTATTGATGATAGCCATGCGTTGCTCGGTAAATTTTCGGTCGGCATTTACCAGTTCAAAAAGGCGAACAAGTACAACAACCTTCTGCTTTTGGGTAAGGGTTTTATTAATTTTTTTGCAGATCCCGAGTATCTTAACCGAATCTCTAACCGAGGTTAACTTTACCTTTTTGGGCTGGTCGCTTTTCTTGTCGTTAGATTTTTCTTTATCGAAACCAGCAAGCTGGTCGAATAGCCTGATGTGCTCTTCAACGGCCTCGTTGTTAACCTGTTGCATGAGGAAGTTGACAACGTACTCTCGTTCGTTGGTTTCAACGCCTTCGTCCTGCTTTGCAATAATTGCAAAGAGTTGCATTAGAGCCTTGAGAATTTCCTCACTCATTGCTTAGCCTAATAGTGTATATTTATTTGGGTCGATACTTTTATAAAAACTAACCTAGTTTATGGTGTAGCTAACCTGTTCAAAGGTTACGTCAACAATGTCAGCGTACTCTTCACCTGCTTCTTGCATATCTTCGTCGTCGTCTGGATAGTACCATTTAACCAGTATATCTTTTCCATCCTCTTGCATCTCTTCAAGTTTCATTAGCACATCGAGCAGTAGCTTAGAGCTGGCTGTATTAAAGTAAACCAGCTTAAAAGTAAAAACAGTTTTTTCGTTGGGGCTAACGGCATACCCATCAAGCCAGTTAAGTATGGGGTCATAGAATGCCGTAACATCCTCGGGCAGCGACCGACCAGATATTTCAAAGATGTCGTTTTCTGCATCAAGAATTACAGTGGGGGTATCATCGGTACCTAAAATTTTTATGATTTCCATATTTCTCTTGTTTACGCGTTTCGTGAAATGGTTGAGGTCAAAACAAAAAAGTGATTCTCCTCGTCAATGGGTAAAAAGTGGAAGTCTAATTTTCTTCCAGTTTTTCGAGCAATATCAATAAACCCTAGTCCTGCTCCGCCTTTCTCGGAAAGTCTACCCTCACGCATTTGCGTTTTGTAAAGCTCTTTAAGGCCTTCCTTGTCGAGGGTGTTAATGTGATTTAAAATGTTAGTTAATTCCTCAATCTTGGTGTTTTCAATCACGTTACCGGTTGTAACATGATATTGTATATCTTCTTTACTTACCATAAAAATCCCCCTTCCTGCAAAAAGGAAATCGTCGGATCCAAAGCTGTCGGCGTGCTTGCTAATGTTTTGGAGGCATTCAACCATTACATGGAACACCTTTTTTTGCACTTGATTCGACTCCTCCTCTTTCGCCATGTTCGATTCTGTTAAAGAGGTAAACGCTTTGGTAATTTGATGCGTGATCTCGCCCTCGTACACGAGGGTAATTTCATGAGCTTTCATCGATTTGTAGAAATCGTAGACAAACTCTAGAAAACCTTTAACTTTTCTTTTATCCATAGCCCGTAAAATTAAATAATTTACCGATAATAAACAATTTAGAACTCAATTCCTATTAATAGAACATCATCAATCTGCTTGTTATTACCCATATATTCTTCGAAATCATTGACGAAAAGATCGTAGTATTGGGGCATTGTAAACGATTGATTTTCGGTTATAAACTTTCTAACCCTTTGTGGTCTGTACTTTCTCCCATCTTCTCCACCAATTTGATCGGTTAATCCATCGGAGAAAAAGAATATCTTATCGTTGGGTTTTATCTTTATTTTATAATTTATAAAATCTTCCTCTTTTTTTCTGGGATGTGGAATCCCGCCAATGGCCTTGCGGTCGCCTTTAAATTCTTGCAACTCCTTGTTTCGGAGAAGGTATAAAGGCCTGTGTGCTCCCGAATACTGCAGTTCCTTGGTTTTAAGGCAAATTTTGCATAGTGCAATATCCATTCCATCGCGAGCATCAGCATCGGGTCTATCCTGTTTTAGGGTTTTTCGAACCCCGTAATGTAGTAAGTCGAGCACTTTGCCTGCCGAGTAGCTGGCATCGTGGTCAACCACGTTGTTTAGCGTAAAGTATCCAATAAAAGAGAGCAATGCTCCCGGAACGCCATGACCAGTGCAATCAACAGCAGCGATGTAAATATAGTCATCTTTTACAAAGAACCAAGGGAAGTCGCCGCTTACCACATCGCGGGGTTTATAGTATATAAATGATTTTGGGAGGTACTGCCTTATAATACGATTGTTTGGTAGTATTGATGTTTGAATGCGTTGAGCGTAATTGATGCTTTCGGTGATTTTTCTGTTTTTATCCTGTATCTCTTTTTCAATGCGTTTAGCTTCGGTAATGTCATGACTAACAAAGAGGATGGTTTCCAGCTCATTCTCGTTAAATTCAGGGATGGCCGAGATATGCATTATGGTTTCGCCTAGCTTCGACTGGAAAGTTAAATCACTTTCAATGGTGTTTTTATCAGCCCGTATGGCTTTTATGGTTTCCTTCAGGTAGGTTAAAAGAACCTCATTTAGTTCGACCGAGTTAAGGGTTTGGTTAATCAGATCTTTAACGGGTATCCCAAGGTATTTCTCAACCATTGGGTTGGCATAAAAAATTTGACCACTAGTATTGAGGCGCATAATCATATCGGGCGAATTTTCCGAAAGGGCTTGCATTTTGCTCCGCATACGTTCTTCCTTTTCGGCTCGCTTGCGTTCAGTTATATCTTGTGAGTTGAGTATTATGCCATTAATTGCTGGGTCTTCGAGCAGATTTCGCCCCGTTACCTCAAGGTATATTCTGGCCCCTTGCTTCTTCATAAAGGTGTACTGAATGGTAATGGGAATATGTGGTGTATCGAGCAGCTTTTGGAACATTCGGGTGAGCTCCTGCTCGCCCCTACGGGTTAGCCTGTCAATATCCTTTCCATCCATCATTTCTTGCGGTGTGTAGCCAAGTATTTTAGTTACCGATGGGCTAATGTAGGTTAATTTTTGGCTGCTGCTGTATATCGAAATAATTTCCGAGGCATTCTCGAGGAGCGAGTGAAGCCTTTTCTGGGCGTTTTCAACCTCCTGGATTTTCGATTCGAGCTGATGGTTCGAGTGCTCGAGCTCTTCGTGGGTTGACCTCATTTCCTCAGCATTCTGACGAAGCTCTTCCTCATTCTCCTTGAGCTCTTGCGTCATTTGCTGGGCCTCGAGAAGTAGCTTTTCGGTTTTTTGGTTAATGCTCAGGTTAAAAATTGTACGGGCAATTATTTCTCCCATTTCACGCAAAAAGCGGATGGTTTTTTCCTGAATGCTATCCTCTATTGAGGCAAATTCCAGAACCCCCTGCAGCTTCTCGTCGGTAACAAGCGGAACAATAATTAGGCTTTTGGGTTTTTTATCGCCTAAAATACCCGAGGTAATGGTGGTGTAATCGTCGGGTATTTCGGTTCGGTATACTATGTCCTGTTCGTATGCGCACTGGCCAATAAGTCCTTCTCCGATTTTAAATTTCTGGTTAACATATTTTTTTCGGTTGTACGCATAGGTTGCCAAGCTCGATAGCTCCTTGGTATCCTCATCGTACAGGTATAGCGCACCCTGAATAATGTTGATGTAATTAATGAGCTTAACCAAAACCTCGTACGAAAGGTTCTCGATGTTGTTGTGTAGCCTTAGGATATGTGATACTTCGTCTTTTCCTTTTGTAATCCAGTTCTGCTCTGCCTCTTTCATGTTGTTGCTGAGCAGGTTGTCGCGCATTACGAGGAGAGATTTCCCCAGTATATCGTCGTTATTAGTAAGTTCAAACGGTGCATTGTAGTTGCCCTCGCCGATTGTTTTTGCGAAGAGTGCATTTTTGTTTATCCCTTTATCCCTTTCGTTCAGCTCCTTTTGGAGTTTATGGAGCTTTTGCTGCTGTTTTTTCACCATTATGTAAGTAAAATAAGCTAGGGCGAAGGGTAGGAGGTTAACTATCCATACCGACGGTGTGCTTTGGTGAATGGTGCCAATTCCCTTTAATGAGAATGCAATGCCTTGCGTTGTAAATTCTAAAATCCATGTTGAAATAACTATCACTATACCCACAACACCAGCAATAACAACTTTTGTTGTAATTGCCTTTTTGGCGTTATCGGATGTGGTTGTATTATGACTTGTCATACTATTCCTTTATGCTTTTGCCAATAGTTTTAATGCGTTCACCCAGCATAATCCCCAGGTTTTCGAAAATTGTTACCTTGCTCTCATCGAAAGCGGAAAATGACGAGAGTTCGATAACCCCGTTACAGCGTTGTTCACTGTCTAAAATAGGTATAATTAGCAGATGGCTCGGTGCGCCTTTTCCTAATCCCGAGAGAACAGTTGTATAATCGGCCGGAACCTCGGCTAGGTTAAGCGCTACCTTATTTTTTGCTACCTGTCCGGGAAGCGAAACTCCCTCGGTAAATGTTGGGGGTTCGGTTTCGGAAAAGTAAGCGTATGATGCCACCATTTGAAATTGGTCTGTGCTGGGACTCTTTTCAAATGCTACAGCTTGAACAATATCGTGTTTTTTTGCAATATTTGAAAGAAGTTTCTCAAGAAACTTTTCGGTACCATCAAATTTATCGGTGGGGATAAGGTTGGTGGCCTCTTGCTTTGAGTCGATTTGTGTAGTTGTATCGCTATTATCGTCTAGGTTTTTCTCGTCTTGGGATGCTTCTTTGCTGCTATTAATGGTCTCTTTTAGCTGTTTTAGCTCGGCGCTTGCCTTTTTTAGTTCTACCCTGTGTTTTGTGAATTTTTGATATATAAGTAAAGCTACTATTATGGCAATAATTGCTAGCGCAACGGCGAGAATAGGTGTTTTAGCATCAGCTTTAATTATGTTGTTGTGCAGGCTAAAAAACATTCCCAGTATGCTTACAATTAGCAAAATAAGAAGAATGCCAGAGCTAAATCTTGGGCTGTTTTTAAAGATTTTTGTGGGCATCTTATTTTCGTTTTATGGTTTGTAAAAATCTAACAATCTGCTCTGTTTTGTATACATGGTCAACCTTTGTGAGTTTTAATGATGTCTCGGTCATTGTTTTCACCTGGCATTCTTCAGGATCCTGCACGATGGTAGTTCCTCCGTAATCGCTAATTTTTTTTAACCCGTAGGCTCCATCCTTATTTGCACCGGAAAGGATAATACCCACCACCTTTTCGCGGTAAACCTGAGCAGCGGTTATAAACGAAAGATCTATTGATGGCCTAGAATGATTTACAGAGGGTTCGGTTGATAGTGCAAACCTATTTCCTAGCTCAATAAACATGTGGTAGTTTGCCGGCGCAAGGTATGCTTTTCCAGGTTTAATCTGATCCTTATCGCATGGCTCAACAACCGGGATGGCAGATTTAATGGAGAGCGCCTCAACAAATCCGCTTCGAACATGCTTTAGCCTATGGAGGCTTAGCAATATCGGAAGCGGAAAATTTTCGGGCAAAGAGCTAAGTATTCGGGTAATAACCTGAAAACTGCCTGCTGAGCCCCCTATAATAACTGCCTTATACATTATTTAGATATTAAGTGTTTTTTTTCTTGTAAATTTTTTCCCTGTCATTTACTACGGTAAACTTATTGCTTGAGTTTGTATTTTCCAAAGTTTCCTTTGCCCCTATTGTTAAATAGCCCCCAGACATAAGGCTCTCATAAATAACCTGTAAGGTTTTATCCTGAAGCGTTGGGTTGAAATAGATAAGTTGATTTCTGAAGAGTACTAGCTTAATCCCTGCGGGTGGGTTGTTAAAGCATGTGTTTTGTTTTAAAAAGGTTACATTTTCTGTAAGGGTATTGTCTATTTCAAATGTTCCTGAAGTGTTTACCGAGGAATAGTAATCCTTGTAGGCTCTTGTTCCATTGGATCGTGCGTAATTGGCTTCGTTAACCTCAAGCTGCTTGGCATCTAAAAGGCCAAGCTTAATTTTTTTTGTAACCTCGTCGCTTATGGTTGAGGCGAAAATTTGGAATTTATCGAGTAAATCCATCTCTTTTAGCAGGATGCATATGGAGTAGAGCTCCTCGCCCGAGTCGAAAGCGGCAACCCAAATTTTAAGCCTGGTAGAGCTCTTAGCAATTTCAGGAATAATATCCTCGCGCAGGGCTCTCCAAAGGCTTGGATCTCTGAACATCTCAGTGGTTTCGGGGGTAATATCTTTTAAAAACTGCTCAAGAAATTTGTGGTTATTGGTTAGCCGCTGGATTAATCCCTCTGGATCTCTCAGTCCATGCTTAGTGATTACTCCCTCTAGTTGTCGTTTTAGCGAAGTAAGGGCATAGTCCCTAAAATCGTACCCATGGGTATCGAGCAGTGCTTTCAGAACGTTTCTGGTTTCAACTATGCCTATTTCGTATCGGTTCATTTTCTTAACTTTATTTAGGGTTATACCCCTGTACCATTTTTAGTTTAAGCTGTTTGTACCGCTTTTCAAGAGGTAATATCTTGTCCTATTAGGTAAACCTTATATATATTTCCCAACTCATCAAAAGCAGGTGCTAAGCTACTTATTATTTGAAACTTTGCATTATTTCGGTTTGTCCAGCTAAGGGTGCCCTTAAAGGCGTTGCCTTGCAATATTTCCTTCCAGTGCCGATCGAAATCCTTGGCGTTGGATGGGTGGATAAATTTGATAATGGGTTGTTGCTCAATCTCACTTCTTGTGAAGTCGAGCAGGTTTAGGAAGTTTGTGTTGATATTCAGAATTTTTCCTTCATCATTGAGCTCTGCATAAAGCATCGCTTCGTTTATTGCCGATGTCATTCCATCCATTTCTAGCGTTTTGCGGGCCATCTCTTCCTGCGTAGCCTGCATCTCCTCCATATTCTGTCTCATTTCTTCCTCCTGCGCAGCCATCTCTTCCCTTTGTTGTTGCGATTGCTCAAGTAGCTGCGATGTGCGAATGCTGTTTTTTACTGCCGAAAGGGTTGATGCAATGCTTTCGCCAACTCTCTCAACAAATTCAACTTCGTAGGGCTTAAAGTTGTTAAATGAGGCTATTTCGATTATTCCAAAAACTTGATCCTCCACCTTTAACGGTACTATTAGTAATGTTTTTGGTGGTGCATCGCCTAACCCTGATGTTATTTCCAGGTAGTTATCGGGTATCTCCTTTAGGTGTATGGTTTGTTTTTCGATTGCTGCATTGCCAACCAGGCCCTCGCCTAGCAGGATCGTTTTTTGCTTAACTTTTTTTCTGTTGTATCCAAATATAGAGAGCAATTCAAGGTGCGGCTTTTTCTCATCGTCCTCATTGAGAATGAATAGCCCACCCTGATTTGCATCTAGGTAGTTTATAAGATTTTGTGTAACGTTATCAGCCAGCTGCTGGAGGTTATCGTTGTTTTGCCGAAGAGTATCAGCAAATTTTGCCAGCCCGGAGTTAACCCAGTTCCTTTGCTCATCTTCGAGCTTATGCTTTTCTTCCTCTTTTAGTGCGAGGTTAAGATTTTCTCGTATTTTCAGTAGCGAGTTACCCAACTTATCGTTTGCCCCCAGGGGTGTATAGTTGGTTGATAGGTTGTTTTGGCTGATTTCTGAGGCAAATTGGCTATTCTTTTCGATGCCGTGTATAAGGTTATTTAGCGATTGTGTTAACCTGCCTATCTCATTGTTCCTTTGGTAGGGTTGCGTTTCAACCTTTTCGCCCTTGGCTAGTTTTGATATTTTATTGTTGATAAGCCCGATGTTACTAAGAAATGGTTTTAGTAAAAAACCTGTAAATACTGCGAAAATGGTTAAAAAGAGTACTACTATAAGCGCGAAGTATAAAGTGTTTAACCTTTTTTCTTTAACTACAAGGGGCACATTAACGGGTATGCAAATAAAGGCGTTGTACGAGTCGATTTTTTGGAAGAAAACCGTTACTGTCCTGTTCCGATTTTGGAATAGCTCGGTGTAGCTATACGACCCCTTTTTTTCGGTTGACGAAACCATTGTATTTAGGTGTTCACGCAGCATTCGCTGACCTTCACGATATAGATGTATAATATAATTTCCAGAGTTATCAACAATAAAGGGGTAGCTGTTTGAGTAAAAAGCGGGCGAATTAAAGTGGGGTTTAAGAGCAGCGTAATTGCTCTCGATAGAACCATTGTCTGCGTGTTTTTCTACCTCATTTATTAGCGCAGTCATATTGTCGAGGTATGTAAACATCTGACTCTCGATGTGTTGTATCTGCTTAATTTTAAAGCTGTTATAAAATACGAGCCCCATTGTACACAGCATAATAGCCATAACCCCTGCTAATGCAATGGTTATCTGCTGGTTTATGCTTATGTTTTTTAGTGTTTTCATGGTTAAAGCTATTTCTTTATGTATGCTTGTCCTATTTTTTCGAACTTATTGGCCCAAGGGCCCAGAATCGTTTCGTGCATTCCTAGCAGTAGGGTTCCCTTGTTGTATAGGTTTGAGTGGAATAGGTCGAAAACTTTATTTTGAAGCGAATAGTTAAAGTAAATAATCACATTTCGGCAGAGTATAAGGTCGAATTTTGCAAAAAAGAGGTTGCCGTCTTTAACCAAATCGTGCTTACGGAAGATGGGTTTTTCGGTTAAAAATCTATTCATGGTGATGGTGTCCTTCGATTTGTTAATCTCAAAGTATTTTTCGTAGGGTACATCGTTAAATTCTTCGTAGTTTAATGGGTTTTGCTTAATAACCTTATCAAAATTATCGAGATAGCCAATGTTGAAACGATACTTGTATTCACCTTTTTGCGCCATTTCGAGCACGTCGGTATTTAGGTCCGATGCAAATACCTTTGCCTTTTCGAACATTTCCATTTCGTTAAGGAGTATCATTAAGGAGTAAACCTCCTGACCCGTGGAACATCCTGCATGCCAGACATTTATGTTTTTATTGTTCTTAAGCTTGGGTAAAATGCGCGTTCGTAGCATGTGCCATACCTGAGGATCGCGAAAGAGTTCGGTTGTGTTAACGGTTATCTCTCTCACAATTTTTTCGCTGAAATCGGGTTTATTCTTTATGGCCGAAAGCAGGCTAGGGATATCAAGGTTAAAGTCGGTGAGAACTTTTTGCAGCCTACGTTTCAGAGACTTATCGGAATACTCGCTAAAGTCGTATTTTGATGAGTTCTTTAAGGTGTTTACGAAATATTGTAAATCCTGATCTGTTACAACCATAAAAAATTGATGTTACTAAGCTCTGTATTCCCGTTGTTTTAACCTCTATAAACTACTAATACGAGCAAAAGCCCATTTTTGTTGCCTTATAAAAATGGACTATTGAGTATGTGTAGCCTTATCTAATCGTTTATTATGATGGTGTAATTAACCTGTTAAAAATATACATAGTTATCTAAATAGCAAAGGATATGAAGTGTTTTAATTTTTGAGCACTTTTATTTGTTGAATTTAGGAATGCTTAATTGGTGCTTGTTGGATGTTGGGTTGGCTGTTGGCGTTTTACGTTCTACGTTTTGCGATGACCATTCGGGTGCATAAACTCGCAACTAGAAACCCGCAACCCGCAACTTCCTGCTCACCGCTTCCTGCTCTCTGTTTTTGTCCACAGATTACACGGATTAGCACAAATTATTTTGGGGTTTAGCTGTTTTGCGTTGACACTATGTTGTTTTGTTTCACTGTGCTGTACACTGAGTTACACTGTGGCGATAAAATCTTCTACGTTATGCGATGCCCATTCGGGTGCATAAACCCGTAACCCGCAACTTCCTGCTCACCGCTCACTGTTCACTGCTCACCGCTTACTGCTTACTGTTTTTTGTACACCGTGTTCCACTGTGGCAATAAAATCTTCTACGTTATGCGATGCCTATTCGGGTGCATAAACTCGCAACTAGAAACCCGCAACCCGCAACTTCCTGCTCACCGCTTCCTGCTCTCTGTTTTTGTCCACAGATTACACGGATTAGCACAAATTATTTTGGGGTTTAGCTGTTTTGCGTTGACACTATGTTGTTTTGTTTCACTGTGCTGTACACTGAGTTACACTGTGGCGATAAAATCTTCTACGTTATGCGATGCCTATTCGGGTGCATAAACCCGTAACCCGCAACTTCCTGCTCACCGCTCACTGTTCACTGCTCACCGCTTACTGCTTACTGCTCACCGCTCACTGCTTACTGTTCACTGCTCACTGCTTACTGCTCACCGCTTTTCTAGTCTTTGGCTGTTGGTGGTTTTCTGGGTTAACCCACAAAAGGGTATAAAAAAAGGGGCCATGCCCCTTTGTAGCTATATGTTATACTTTTTATTTGCGAACCCTTTGCTTATCGAGTACATCGTATATAGAGTTATTACTAACGTATTCAGGTACAATTTCTTTCATTTTTGCAACAAGTTCAAATACATTAGCATCAATAATAAGGTGGGTAAGGTCATCGAAACTTGTCTCAATAAACTCTTTTTTGTACTTCCTAACTTTTGCTTTTAAAATTTTTGGATGATAGGTAGGTAGAGTGTTTTCTTGGTTGTTCAGAAGCTCTTCGTATAATTTTTCGCCTGGTCGAAGTCCAATCTCCTTAATTTCTATGTCTTTATCGATCTCTAGTCCCGATAGTTTAATCATTTTACGGGCTAGGTCATAAATTTTTACAGGTTGCCCCATATCGAATACAAAAATCTCGCCCCCGTTACCCATGGCCCCTGCTTCGAGAACCAGACTACATGCTTCGGGGATGGTCATAAAGAAACGTGTAATTTCTGTATGGGTTACCGTTACAGGCCCGCCATTCTCAATTTGTTTACGGAAGAGTGGCACTACCGAGCCGTTTGAGTCGAGCACGTTGCCAAATCGTGTGGTTATAAACTGGGTAGTTCCATCGTTTAGCGATTGTGTGTATATTTCGGCAATTCGTTTTGATGCTCCCATTACGTTGGTGGGGTTAACGGCTTTATCGGTCGAAATCATTACAAATTTTTCAACCTTATGTTTAACAGCTAAATCGGCTAAGGTTCGTGTACCAAATACGTTAATCAGCAAGGCCTCATAAGGGTTATTTTCCATTAGGGGAACATGCTTGTATGCGGCAGCGTGGAATATTATATCGGGCTTATAAAGCTCAAATATTTGGTTAATGCGGAACTTATCCTTTATGTTGGCAATAACGCATTGCGCTAAATGGCTATAGGGAACTAGCTCTTCGGAGTTATTTATTTCGGTTTGTAAATCGTAAATTGGCGACTCGGCCTGATCGAGAAGGATTAGTTTGGCTGGGCGGTAGGTAAGAACTTGCCTTACAAGCCCCGATCCAATTGACCCTGCGGCACCTGTAATAAGTACCGATTTTCCATATATGTATCAATG